>Ga0160423_10000099_pt1 | contig 59647 bp, 78 predicted proteins | sample CRUFie14St8metaG_FD_108191 | JGI IMG/M metagenome (GOLD analysis project Ga0160423, IMG submission 108191) | Marine microbial communities from the Costa Rica Dome - CRUD Field 142mm St8 metaG | ecosystem: Environmental > Aquatic > Marine > Oceanic > Photic zone | place: Costa Rica: the Eastern...
AAAAAGTCCCATTAGTGATATATTTCTAAAGCCATGTCAATAAAAGGCATGTATAGCACGTGAGTTGTTTGATCTTCTTCATTATAAGATCTTATACCTAGCAATATGCCAGGATAAAAACCTAAGGAAAGGCTCCACTGTTTTTTTTGTTCGCTCATATTTTTTTGCTTAATATTAAAGGTGATTCATCTTTGTTTGTTGATACAAAATAGCATGCATCATTTTCTTCTACTAATATTTTTTTATTCTTAAATGTTTTAGGATATTTTTCTAAAACATAATCAATAACATTTGATTCCATATCTATCTTGCATTTCTACTAATTCTTTATATTTTATTTTACCTCTCATTTCCCAACTCCAATTCCACCACTTATCGATCTGGCGCTCAGCGTACTTTTGTCTTGCTATCCTTTTCGCCTCGAAAGGATTAGCTTTATTGTCTCGTCGCATTCTTTTTGATTTTGTGGTTTATATAATGTTACATTTGGAAACTGCGTCATAACAAGTCTTTTAAATAACTTCCAGCGCATTGGAAAAGACTCGTTGGCTCTACCTTTTGTTTCAATTATAAAATCATCCCCAATGAAATCAGGTGTGTATTTAATAGGTAGTATGCGCTTGCAACCTCTATTTTTATATTCCCCTTTGCCATTGCTGCATCTTTCATATACTTCGTTTTCAAAATGAAAGCCAGCTAATAAAACAAAAGTCTCTCCTTCGTATTTGGCTTTAATTTTTTCTTTTTTCAAAGCCATATACATATATCGTTCTAAGCCTGAAGCGAAGTTAATCCCGTCGTAAGTAACTTTTTTACTTACAACAGGACCGCGCTTCTTGCTTTTTCTTTTATAAGGTCTCCTCTTCATGTACTTGTATTTGTCGGAGCAATGCTTCCTCCATTTCTTCTGTTGTTGTTTCTTTTAATTTTTGTAAGTACAACACAGCATCCATTAGCTCTTCTTGTAAATGATTAAGCCATTGGAATATATTTGATTTATCGTCTTCAAGTGTTACGCCGTATTTAGCATAACCCACATCAGAGCGTGTTACAAATTTATTTACAACACGTTCTACAACTGGATCTCTAAATTCTATTTCTTTTTTATTCATAATGTTTCTTTTACAAATGTTCCGTTAATCATCTTACCTTTGCGGGTAGCTATTTCTGTATAAGCTGAATCAATACAATCTTCAATAGTAAAACCTTCTAAATGCGCTAAGTTTGTAAGGACCACAACCATATCGCCAATTGCATCTAATATCTCAGGTTTGTCTTGTTTTAGTATTGCCTGAGCTAACTCTCCCGCTTCTTCTTGTAATTTTACATATTGAGTATGGGGGTTACCAGCGTCGTATAAACCTCTTTCTTTAGCCCAAGATCTTATAAGATCAAATCTGTTAGGTATTTTATCTACGCTAGTACTGTACTTAAGTTTTGGTGTATGCTTTGGATTAAAAAAGGCTTCATAAAAAGCCTTATTATAAATATAGCTTCGATTATCATTATACATCGAGGTTCTTGCATTTTCCATTATCCAAGGTATATGTTCTTTTTTTAATTTAAACTTAAAACCTGGGGTTTCCCATTCTAATCCTATATTATCCACAAGGTTGCCTTTAAGCTTATTTAGTGGTACGGGAAATGTACTTGTTTGTTCTGTCGGATTTATTTTCATATTTAATTTGAATAAATTTTTATATAGCGTTCTATCTTTCTTATATCCATAAGACTGTTGAAGTTCTATCTCTTTGTTAGATATTAAATTAATATCATCACTTGTAAATAAAACTTCGTATTCGCCTGGCGCATAACCTTGTTGCTCCGTAACTCTCTTATTAAGATTACGTGTAACTCCGATTTTTTTACCAGGAATGTGATAAATGTTGTACATATTTTTATTTATTTACCAACACTTAGTTCCGCTTTTATAGCGGGTAAAGGATTGTATTTAATTAATTTAATCTTATCAGCTGTTGGTATATGAATTTTTTCAACTACAGTGTCAAACCATATTCCTTCTTTAAGATCTAATTTTGGTAATATTCTTTTCGGTCTATCTAAATATACCTTAGCTTGTTCTAAATGATTATTATATAAATGACAATCACCAAGTTGCCCAATTAATTGTCCAGCCTTTAATCCAGCACCCTTAGCCAACATTTCTAATAGCAAACCATACATTGTAATATCATATGGTAAACCTAAGAATACATCAGCCGATCTTTGCTGCCACATTAAATCCATTATGCCATTGTTAATATAAACTTGAAAAGCATAATGACACGGTGGTAATACCATGAACGGTATTTGGCCAGGATTCCAAGCGCTAACCATAAGGCGTCTAGAATTTGGATTAGTAGTTATGTTATACACAAGTTGTTTAAGCTGATCTGTGCCGTTAAAATTACGCCATTGGGCTCCATATACAGGGCCAAGGGTTTCATCTGTTCTGCCTGAGCGCTCATAATCTGGTCTCCAGTACTTAACACCGTTATCTTCTAAATACTTAAGGTCTGTTCTGCCTTGCAATATCCAAAGCAACTCTGTTCTTGCCGCATTAAAACTTATTTTTTTTGATGTAAGTATAGGGAACCCCAGTTGCATATCATGCTTAATCGTTCTTCCGAAGACAGACTTCGTCCCAGTCCCTGTTCTGTCCTCCTTATCCAATCCTCCGTAGAGAATTCCTGCCATAAGTCCTCTGTATTCATTTTCTATATTTGTCATAATAATATTTACACATTTTGTAATATTCTACCCATATTGTTTTTCTGCAATATTTGCTAGGCGATAAGTTTGGTTTTTCCCATTTCTTATATGGTCCTAAGCTTATAGCTATGTGCCAATGATCTGTATCATTTTGTATGCCGTAAGGTGATATTCTTATATTATTCCTAACACAATACCTATACCATTTTTCTTCTTCTTTGCTTGCGGTATATGTTGGCATTGGTTTAGCCCTTTTACCATATAAGCTTTTCATTTATTCCCAAGGCATTTTTTCGTTAGCTAATTCTAAATGCTCGTGTGGTAAAAAACAACCAGACTTTGGTTCCCACTTAAAATGTGCTTCAGCCCCGTTTTCGCCGAGGTTTTGAAACTTAACTTTAAGTACTTTAGCTTTGACTGTTTTTTCTTCATAATTTCTATGAACTAATAAACCGTGATAGCTAGCATCATACCATTCACCTCCACCTTTTATATTGTACATTGTTGGCTCTTCAATTTGACCATCACTTCCTTTATACATTTTAGTTGGATGCGCTACAATAAATACAAGCACATCATACTTCTTAGCAAACATTTCTATTTTAGTAAGATATTCCATTGTATAACGGTTAACATCTTCAGTCTTAGCATCTACATCTCTTACTTTGTTAAATGGATCAATAACTAAACATTTAATACCTTTACGTTTTACAAGCTCTGCACCTTTCTTTAAAACAGATTCTAATGTATATCGCTCCATGTCAATAAAGAAAAAATTATTATTAACATGATCCGCAACTTGATTCCATTTGTCTGTTTTAATATCAGCTGAGGTTGGCATATCTTGCCATACCTTTCTCATTAATTTATGAGCGTGTAAATATGTAGGCGCGTTTTCCGGTGATGCAAATGCAACTTTCCAACCATAATTCTGATTGTAACCTACACACATCTGATCAACAAAATCAGACTTACCACTGCTAGGTATACCAGTAACAGTAATAAACTGTCCGGTATACGTACTAAAAATGCGGTCAAAGTTTGCCAAACCAATTTGAAAACCGGGCTTAAAACCGTTTTTAACAAAGTCACTAACTTCGTCTTCAACATCTCTAAACGTTGTAACATTTTCAAGCGGTACTGGTTTCGCTCCTGAAATAACTTTTGATAACTCTTCTGGTCCATACTTTAATAAATATTCGTTTGCATCTTTACAATCATCAAACTTAGCTATATAACATACCTCAGAGCCTAATCGTCTTATAAGCTCTGTTTGTAATGCTTGACCTGCTTCGTCTGAATCTACAGCTAATATAATCTTTTCTTTATCTTCAAAATAATCAATACAATTATCAAGATAATCTAAGTTATTAGTATTTAGCGTAGCGCCGTTAGGTACTGATATAGCGTTTGTAATGCCTGATTGGTGTAAAGCAAGCACGTCCATTTCGCCTTCAACTATAACACAATATTCATAACCAACTATGCTATCTATATTATAAAACACTTTCTCGGCACCCTTAAATAATTTAAAGTTCTTTCTCCCATCGCGATATTTAATATTAATTAAATCTCCGCCCATAAAATAGTTGAACTTTATTGCGTTCTCGGTTTTACCGGTTTGTGGCATATATTCAGGACCCTCGCTAACCTTTAGATCAGCCAGGGTTTCCTGAGATATACCTCTTGTTTTAAACCATTCAACTACTTTGCTATCTGGCTGTTTATACTCTACAGCTTTTGGCTTTACATATACTTTATCAGCATTGCCTTTTCTTTTATATGTATGTAGTTGAAATGATGTGTTACAGTTATGACAAGTACCGAGACCCCGTTCCCAATCGTAAGAAGCACATTTTGCTTTCTGGTTTTTGGGTTTTCTAGTGTGCGAGCAAAGAGGGCATGTGCCCTGCTTTTTCCCTTCTTCTAGCTTATGTTGATTGAATTCATCAATCACAAATCCATTGATCTCTGTTGTTTGCATTAATTTAATTTAATTTAAAATGGTAAATCATCTGCTGGTGCTGCTGCCGGCTGTGGAGCAGCTGGTTGGTCTTGTCTTGGAGCAGCGGCAACATTGTCACCGTTTGTCCACACTACTTGAACGTTTCCTAAATAAGTTTTAGCTTGCTTAGCTTCTCGCTCTTCTTTTGTTTGTGCAACAACTATCGGACCTTGATTACCAAATTGATCAACTTCATCGTTGATAGTAATTGTGACAGGTAAATACTTACCTTTTTTGCCGATGATTACTTTGTCTTTTGGTATTTCCGACAAGTTGATACTTGCTTTGATAATACTTGCCATAATTATGCGTATTGGTTAACTTGATTAAACATTCTTTGCAACTGTTCTTTTGTTGCTCCTGTTGTGCGTCTGAAATTATCTACAGCTTTAACATGATTTTGGTTTTTATAGAAATTATTTTCATTAGTTTCTAATCCTGTTACACTGCATACTTTCATTACTGGTTTTCTGGTTCTTCCCATGATTATAAGGTTTTGTTAATAAAATAATTGTTTGGATCAAAATCCGGGTTTTGGTAAAACAATTTATATTGTTCTGCCGCTTGTTGAACTTTGTCTGCACCACGCTGATAAAATTCAGGCGAGCAATCAAATATTCCTATTTGGTGTGTATTTTTGTCTATAACTATAAACAACATTTCATAACCAAATAGTTTACTATAAATGTAAGCTTGAGAGTCGTAATTGTATCGCCATGCAGAGTTGCGAAATTTTGTTATATCTCCGGTTGTTTTCAAATCAATGATCAAACCTTCTTCGTGATTAACAATATCCGCTTTACCTTTCCATTGCAATTCTTCTAACTCTGTAATCCCAGGCTGTTCGTAATCTACTTTAGCACCTCTTATTAAACCCCTGCAGACGTCGTTTTCTAACATTTTGTCTGTCATTAATTCAATTTGATCTACTTCTTTTTGTAAAAGACACAGCTCACCGCCTGAAATCTCTTTATACGCTTTAGTATTCCTTGTTGTACTTTCAATAACTTTATACTTTTTCAGTTTATCTGGTTCTAGTATTGCCGTATGAAAGTAACCTCCAACTAAAAATGCAGCTGACGGCTTTAATGGTGTACCAAGCGCTAAAGGATTTGTAAGCAAAGTTCCTATATCACTATTAGACAAATATTGTTTACCAAACTTGCCGTAATAGTGGTCGTCATTCCTAAGCTTTTCAATAGCTGCTTTGTTTTTCATTATAGTGTTGTTAGTGCTTTTTCAACTTCAGCACTTAATTTATACTTCTTTTTAATTGCATCTAGCTTTCCGCCTTTTTGCACATAATCCTTTGCTTTAGCAAATGCTGGATCTTTTATTGATGTTAATGTTGCGCTTGCTCCCTTGCCGTGAGTATTTACAGCATCAGAATCTTGAGTGTCATCTATTAAAAATAGATTACCCAGCGCATACTTCTTTCCATAGCTCGACGCAGACCCAAACTGTTGAGGAGTTTGCATACCTTTTTGATTAAGATCAACGCCAACTAAAGATGTAGCGTGTATAGCATTTTCGCCGTCCGATACCGTAGCAGTTGTTTGCATTATAGGCATAGGATCACTAGCGATTAGCTCTTCATTAATCGTTACTGATACTCCTAACTCTAATAGATAGGGTTTTGTTGCTTCGAGAATGTCTTCGGCTGATCTGAAGTAATATTTGCCGAATGAATTAAATCTTGATTTTTTAGATTTAAACTTTGTCTGGATCGTAGCCAGTTTTTCATTTATGGTCATATGGTTTATTCTTTTGGTATATTAATATAATTACGCATTTTTTGTTATAATTAATTGTGTAACTTAAAGATAATCAATCACTTGATTAGCGTCAGTGTTAGCGATAAGCGTGTCAATAGCTTCCTTTTTTATTTGAGAAACTATGACTGTAGCCGTTGGAACTTTAAGATTTATATAGTCTGCTATTTCTTTAGCAGAATGTTTTTTACAGTCAAGCCCATAAAATAATCTAATAACGTCATATTGTTTTTGAGTTAAATGTTCTCTCATTAAACCTAATAAATATGCATTTAATAAATTTATATTATAAGGTTCAGATTTATCGGGTATTTGATATAAAGGATCCTCTTCCTCGCTTCCAAAGTTTTCATCAATACTAGAAAATATAGAATTAAAAAATATAGAAACTATCTTTTCATCTTTAGGATTTTTTCGTATTTCATTAAGCTTGTGTTCTGGTATTTTTATATTACCTCTATTAATATCTATACTTCTTCTTATAGCACCTTTAATTCTTTTACTAAAGAAACTTTTTAATGTTTTTTCTATATCTTCAGAATCTATTAACTTATCCCAATCAAGTTTATCAACAGCCAAAACTAAGCCTTTATTTCCTTCTTGTATAAGATCATTAATACTAAGAACACCAGAGGCTTGCTGTGTTGTTGAAAATTTACGCGCTAAACTTTCTACTAATGGCATAAACTTTATAATCATTTCATCTCTAGTATAATAGTCATAAAACTTTTCTGGCGGCATAGAAGCTTTGAGATCTTCTTTATACCTTATATAATTTTGTACATTGTACTTTTTCATAATTCTTTTTGCATTTTTATAAATCTAATTGTTTTGTCAATTAGTGAAGATACTATAGACAAGCCAAGTCCTCCAATAAATAAGTTTAAATTTTCAGTGTAATGTTTTAAGGTTAATCCCCATGCAAGCAATACGACTGCATCTATAAAAACCATAGCGCCAGCCATACCAAGTATTGCATCAGGGTATTTTTTGCATATTACAATTATTAAAGTTGTTACTTGCATTTGTAGTAGTATGCACCCAAAACCTAGTAAAAAATCCATATTATAATTGTTGATTAAGTAATTCTTTTTCTTTTTTTAGTTCATTGCTCATATTTCTGTATATAGTTCTTGTAGAACATTTGAGGGCGTTTGCTATTTTTGCTACGGTAATTTTAATTTTACTGTCGTTAATAAGTAACATTGCATCGTATATCTCATTTTCAGATATTTTAGATCTGCCGACTAGTTTGCCTACAATAGAAAGCTTTTGTCGCATATCAAGCCCCGTAAAGTCTTTAAATATAACTTTCCTAAGTTTATTTGGCGGGGGAGTATCTAATTCCATTATTGAAACATCATACACCATGCTTTGTAATAATTGTTCTGAAACCTTAAAAGTTACAAACCCCATACGTTTATTGCATATATGTTTTGCTACCCAATTAAAGCCTTCTTGATCTAATTGTGGGTTAAGATACCATAATACATACAAATGCCATTTAAGGCTTCTATACGTGGTTATTTTAGCCCGTGAATTAAACAGTGTATAGCATTGGTGAGTACCGTTTTCATAGTACCATCCCCAATCAAATGTTTCTGTTGGTTTGTCGGACCAAGGGTTAGATCTATATATAATACGGTGCCTATCTAGGTATTTGGTATTTCGGTCGTATAGTGACATTAGCTTCTTACTATTTATTATTAACATGCTGCTGTCACATTAGTACAACAACAATTTTAACCTTCGGTTATATTTCTTTAAAAGCTTTGCTTTATTATAACTTGCTTTCTTATATATTGCATCATTTACTATTTCATTGTGAAGCAACATTATCCTGCTTTCTAGAAACTTTATGTGATTTATTTTTCTTTCTCTCCTTTTGTATTTTTGTATTAATATCCGCATAATTCGTTGATGTTAGATGGACGTATAATTTTCTTCTCATTTTTATTTCTTACTTTATGTTTATCTTTTTCGTAATAATTCCAGTATGCTAACAGGCTGTTATTCAGCACTTTATACTCGTCAGGCATACACTGTGGTGGCTCTACAAAACCGTTGTCGGGCATACCATTTGGTGGGTACATTAAAGCTTCTCGGCATTTAGCAATACTAAGGTGATGCTTATTGTACCTTGCTGTATATTCTTTACCCAATGCCAACATATGATCATATAACCAATTGTAATGATGAACACTTTCGCGTACCCATATAGTACTTGGGTGATTAAGATGTGCTTTTTTGTATGGAACATTATCGCCATTATTATATACGTGATGTGCAGTACATAACATTTGCGCTGACTCTAAGATCATTTTAACCTTGTGCTTTTCGTAAAAAAAGCTAGCAGCTTTCGCTGGGTTGGGGTGTAAATAAAATATATTCATACTATCGGCATCTAGTGTATTTTTGTTTCTTTGCGTTCCAGCATTGTTTAGCGTACATAGATTTCTTGTATTTTTTAGTTTTGCAAGATCTTCTTGACCCGCAAGAATCAAGCAAAGGCATTGCTAAAAACATAGCAATTATAAGGTATATTGTTTTCTTTTTCATTTAAAAATCTTTTAATCTGTTTTCTAAAATTTTTATTTTATTTTGTATTATAGCTGCTTTTTCGTATTCTTCTCTTTCTTCGTACTGCGACAATAGCGTCATAAGCCTAGCTATTTCTGCAAGCAATAGCTCTTCTTCGCCAACCATTCTGGCGTTTCCAAACTCATCTTGCATTATTTGTCCTACGTCAGCCGTAAACTGCTGATCCCATTCTTTTTGTTTTTGTATTAAACCTACTAAAACAAGATCTGCAATTTTTATTGCTAACTTTTCTATTTGATCATCAGTCATTAGCTAATTTTATCAAATGAAAACTTTTTTATTACGTGTTTAGTAATAAATTTGCCTTTAGAATCAGAAGATTGTAATCCTCTCCAATAAAATAAAGGTACGTTTTTGTATTGGTACTTAGTCCCGCTTGTAAATCCTACTATTAAGCGTTCTGATTTGTGATCATATCTAGCATTGTTAATTGCACTAGAATCTACATATATTAATTCGTAATTCATATTTTTTATTTATTATATTATCTATTAGTGTTCGTATTTAGTTTGTGATATGTAGTCACCGTTTTGCCACTCACCACATTCTTGGCAAGCTGAGTCGCATATTACATATTGATGGTATACTAGTTCAGTGCTACCGCAAAATTTACATTTCTCCATATTAATTAAGATCTGCTAGTTTGTACTCACCTGATTTAATTTTAGCTCTAGTATCTTCAATATACTCGCCTAAAAATTCATTACGGTACTTGCCTGTAGTTCGTGAATAATCCCAATAGTAATCATCTAGTGTAATTTTACTATTATTATCTCTAAAAGCAATAATACTGTTATAGCTTTGGAAATAAGTTCCTTCATTTGTGTTTATTATAAATTGATTAGCCACTTGATTACCCTTTGGGCTAAACATATTTCTAACTTTAATTTTCATATCTTTCTAGTATTAAGTCAATATCAATATCGAGTGATTTAATTTCATCACCCATTTCTTTAAATTGTTTAAGCGCTCTTATTTCGTAGCTGCTTAGTGAATCGCATTCGCCATCTTGTATAGCATTTATGCAATCTCTCATATCCATTACGGTGTTTTCAAACCGACAGTAACTCATATTTGGCATAATTTTAGTTTTTTTTTATTTATTCTTCTTCGTCTTTTGCATAGTCATATCCTTCTTCAATTAATGTATTTTCAATATCTTCTTTAATATCGCTAATGAATGAATCGTATACATTATCAATAGCGTCTTCAACAAAGTGAGCGTCTAGATCGTCAACGTATATATTACCATAAGAATCGTACATTGCATCTTCTAAACGCTCTGAAAGATCACTATCATAATAGTACACATCTTCACTAATATGAGGATTATTACGGTTATCACTTGTAGCAACAAACACTTCGTAGCCGTCTGCTGTAGTTTCTGCATATACATAAAACTGTGCGTTATCGCGCCAATCGTCTACCAGTTCAAAGTCGTAGTGCTTTTGGATTTGTTTGATCGCTTTGTCGTAGTCTTCGCAGGCGGAACCCATGATGCCACGTTCTTCTAGCTTTTCTTCTATTAATTCGTCGGTTATTATTTTACTCATAGTCTTTAGATATTAAAATGTTATCACCGTATTTAAAATCCCACGCGGAAACTTTGATAAGTTCAAGGTTGGAAAATGTGTATAGCGAGCTAACGTCGCCAATTTTTAAGTCACTGTAAAAATAAGTGTTTGAAAGTGTTTCAACTATATGATCAACACTTGCTTTATATTTGTCGTTTTCAGAGGAATGTAATGCCTCTTTGATTTCAGGCTTTAGCCTTTGATAAATAGTTAATCTACTCATGTTTATTTGTTTTTATTTATTATATTATCTTTAATTGATCGTATTTAGTCTGCATATTTTTTTAGCGTCATGCTATTTACTTTATCTAGCAGATCTTTTCCTACCATTTCGAAATAACCCGAAGCAAATACTAGTCTTTTTCCGCTTTGCTCGGCTGCTATTGTTTCATTTTCGGCAAGTTTTACCCATTCAGTTACCGCTTCATCGATAATCCATTTTTCAAATCCATTAAATTTAGTTATACCCATTGTTCTGTGTTTTAAAATTAGTAATATTTTCAATACACCCGCGTTATCATGGGTTATCGCCCGTAGCCTAAAAGGTTAACGGATGTATTGACTAGTGGACGTGGCAGGAATCGAACCTGCGTTATCAAAGTTGCTCCTCGGAATTTCCGCTGTAGCCTTATCCTTCGATCTAACCATTTACACGCCCATAAAGGAAGCGTCATCGACGTCTAATACATTTTCATCTATTAGATATACCGGCCGGTCCGCCGATCAGCTTGCTTCCCATTAGAGCAAGCGAGTAAGATACCTTTCGGTTACACACCTCGCGCCTCTTTGTAACTAGTGAGGATTCGAACCTCATACCCGTCGGTAGCCTGCGCACCACGATCGAGCTTACGCCCCGGTAATCGCTTAACCTGACCTAGTTCCCTTGCCAAAACGTAGAGTTCATAACGATCCCTCACCTACGCTAGGCTGCTAGCTATTCACTTATGTATTAAAGAGTTACGGGCTGTATACGGCCACCTTTAATCTAATTAAGCTACTCGTCTAGCTATTTTAAGTAAACCAAACCGGCCTCAATTGTAACACTTGCCGGAAGTATTAAAGTTACTTGAGTGTAGGTTTACTTGCGCCGCCAAGCTCTGTGCACAGATGCGCTAACCTCTTGGCTGACGATTTGTATTGTATTACCTGTTTTATGCTCTATAATTGGCACATAACTGTACGTTTGAGTGGTTGAACACTTAACACACGATTTATAACCTAACTCTATTCGCACAGGGTGCACTACGCTTCCACATTTACAATACATAGTTATTTATTTTTGTTACATATATATTATCTATAGGTGATCGTATTTAGTTTGCAAGCCCTAAATACATTATTTCGATCGCTTTAGACATTACTTCACGGTGTATAGCACTGTATTCGTCGCCGTCTTGCGGAAAATCCGCTAACTGCCAATCAATACTATCTTCCATTAATTCCATTGTGACGTCCGCAATACCTTGTGCGATCTCGTCAAGTTCTTTCATTTTACCCATATATTTTGTTTAATACTCTATCAATTATATTTAACGCTAGATCACTGTCATGCGCTATAAACTTTTCTAGTATGTGATTATATTCTATTCTATTAGCTATCGATCCACTCGTAAGTAAATGAACAAGTGTTTTTATAACATGGTTTTTATTACCACACAACCAAGTGTGTACATAATATGTTGGTTTTTCTGTTGTCATATCATTGCTCTATGTGCGTTATATTTAGCGTAGTTGCCTACACTTTGTCTAAATTCCCATTCACGTTTACGATATTCGTAATCGGTACACCACTTTTTCATGGCTCTACTGCTAGTATTAGGGTTGTAATTAGCTTCAAACTCGTCAATTTGTTGGAGTTTTTTAGTAATTAAACCTTTTGCATCTAGTTCTTTGTATTTTTCGTCTTTAAATTCTTTAGTTGCCATTTATAAAATTGTTATATTTAGTTACCATCCATTCGCAATTACTAAGTTTATGACCTGCGGCATGCAGAAATTCTTCACAACTTTCGCTATCTGGATTCCAATTGTTTTCTTTATTACATAGTGATTTAATGTTATACCTGTATGCCTTGCCGTCCGTATAGTCCATTACAAAAATGTATTTAGCTATTTCTATAGGTTCAGCACCTTTTTTGGGTACATAGTATTCACCGCCTTGATCGCTAAGTATTATTCCTTCTTCTATCATTTCGTAATATTTTTTTACTGAATCGCCCATATACTATCTTTTTTAGGTACATAGGTTAGACCTTTGTAGTTAAACCATTGGTATATTCCGTCTTTATCTTTGTCTTCGTCGTATTTGAATCCGAATGAAGGCGGTAGATTGCCGATCGTATAAGGTTTGTATTCGGTGCCGTTAAGTGTGATGTGTATAGCACCGGAATCGTGGTTCTTTTTAAATTTAATTGTATTCGTCATAATATTAGTTTTTACCATTTAGTTTCAGACGGTGCAGGACCGATCTCTATTCTAAAACTTTTTATTTTAAGTATTAAAGTGTGTATAAATTTTCTCATTTTTTCTTTATTATATTATCTTTACCTTGTCGTGTTTAGTTTGTAAATTATTTAAACTTTGCTGCGACTTCGTATATTTCTTGTTTATCGTCATAATCTAAACCTTCAGTAGTGTTAGCGTACATTCTTAGTACATAGTGTACAAAGGTGCAATCGTTTTCTGTTAATTTAAGTGTTCTTATCATAGTATATGTATTATTTGTTTTAAACTTCGCTTTCGTAATCCCACCACTGGTTACCGTAGAAGAATATTACCGCTTCTTCACTCGTCATTCCAGTGTTAATTGATTCTTTTATTTCTGCTATTGTGTGGTTATCAAAATTCATATTTCTTTCTATAATAATTAAGTAAAATAGTTTTATTTCTTAGTTCTCTGCTTAAAGAGTATGGTACATCTTTTACATTTCGATCTACCCAGTCAACTATATATTGAAATCTTTCTTTAGGACAAGGTATAAGTATTCTTTCTCTTACTTCACCCCAACTTTCATGAGGCACTGTTCTTACTTTGTTTATTTGGTATAACCGATCTAGGTTACTATCAATTCTTACATAGCCAGAAGTATAGGAGTATATAAATCTACCGTCTTTTAGTTTGAATTTTTGTGTACCGTTTTTATTTATTTCTATTAGTTTCATTAGTTTAATTATTTTTTATTTTAGTTCTTGCAGTACTCACCGCTTCCATTCTTAAACTGTAAGAGCCTTCGGTTATACAACCGTCTTGTTTAATAGATTCAAGGTGTTCTTCCATATGGTCGAGTGCCACCAATATTACATTTTTTTCGTAGTCACTTAATTTCATAGTTATATAGTTTTAAAAGTGTTATCATAATACATAGTGTGTATGTTGTTAGAGTAGTTATGACTTTCCCATAGTTTCGTGTGTGAAAAGGTACGACCTTTACTACTTGCTTTTTTCATAGGTGTTTTCACCTTATTGTATTCTTTGTTACTAAAGCCACTACAATAGTCTCCCTGAGTTACCTCAGATCGGTGCTTCTTAGCTTTCTCAATTCTAGAGTTTTTAACGTACTCACACGCTTCTTTCATTGTCATCATAGTTTACTTGTTTTATACTAATTCAACATTTAACTTTTTTGCCGCAAAATTCATTAGAATTTCGGTATAATATTTTCCGTCGCCGTGTAGGTTTTCAATATACCCACCTCCGTGGAAATAATTCAGTGCATCCATTACATCTTCAGTCATAGTAGTTTGTATTTTAAATTCATATATATTATCTATTCGGTATCGTATTTAGTTTGTAAAAATTAATATAGTAAAGTAGGTAATTTGTTTACTTATAAAAATAGTGTTACAGGTACTATACTACCTCTCTCACTGTGAGATACAGAAAAATTAGTTAAACTGTGACATTAGGTTGTTAAGTATTATATAGTAACACGCTATTGTCGCATTTTTGCGTGTTCACCGAAGAATCCAAATGTTAATTATTTACCGATCGTACCTGCTTTGCTATACGCAATGCTATACATTGCTATACACCCAGGGGGTGAAGAGATCCCCGAGGGGTGAAGAAACTACTTTGCAGTAGCTTCCTCAAGTTCAACTCGTTCAATTACAGTATTTCGAACATTTGAAGGCATATCGGTACTTTGTGACCAGTAACCTCTTTTTATCCAGCAAGGCATGATAGATAGTTTAGGTAACATTACTTTGAGTACTTCATCATGATTGTAAGTAACTTTTTGATTTTTGTTGTTTACAAAGGTAATGATTTGATTTCTACCTAGCCAACTTTTTCTTACTACAAAGTTTTTTCTTGTAATTGGTGGAAAGATTTCAGCTTTCTCTTTGTTAGATAGTTTAGCAATAGCTTTTGAAATTAATTCTTGATTTTTCATGTGTTATGTATTTATAGTTATTATTCTTTTTTATTATCTAATACTTATCGTATTTGGTTTGTTTCAATATTTTAGTTTATTACTTTTTTTTTGTTTCATATATATTATCTAAATACCTACGTATTTGGTGTGCTATACGCGTTGCTATACACCGCCTAGGGCGGAGTCTACTCTTCCGCTCCTATTTCAAAAGCAGGCTGTAAGCCAGGCCAGATGCCAGAGTCAGGATCTTAGTCCTGCTCCAGGATCTCGTGCCCGATTACTTTGGATGTGGACTCATCCCGATAGCATACCTTCAGATAGTTGCTGAGGTGTTGCTCGTTGTTGAACCGAACCACGCGACTGTTGTAGTTGCCGCGCCAGTTCTTCGTGTTGATACGTACTAGCATCCTATTAGCTGATAAAATTCATGTACTCTCAATCTTTGCAATGTTGTGAGATCTTCGTAGCTCTGACCGTACATTGACTTGCTTAATAATTCTATTGTATATTTCATGGTATTAATTTTTAGTTGTTGATAGCATCTTGCATACTACCTATAGTTATATTATTCTTAAGTGTTCTTATTATCTTAGTAAGCATGGTATTAATTTTTAGATTCACATATATTATCTAATCACCGACGTATTACCTATGCTATACACGGTGCGTTGCGCACGCTGTAGCGCTGCTGTGCTGAAAACGCCAAATAAAATAACGAAATATGCTGCAGTATGTATATAATGCTATACATGGCAAAGCCTGAAGCTGCTGGCCGGATCCGCAAAACGACACGGGGGCTGGTAAAAAGAAAAGGCCTTTACATACGGGGCGGTAACGAAAAAAATATTATGCTGCCCATAACCTCTCTACATCTAAAAAGACGACATTAGGTAGTTATATATAATAGTAGGTAGCTATTGTCGCGTTATTTATTTTTTTAAGTATTGAAAAACAGGCGTAATCATACAATGTATGAGACAAAAACTTTCCCCACAAGCAAGAAGAGACAAAGCGGCAAGAGATAAGGCCTATGCGATGTCTCCTGCTAGGAAAGCTAAAAAAGCGCATGCTCAAAGAGAGCGAAGAAAAGACCCTTCTGCAGCAAAAAACAAGGATTTTGACCATAAAAGGCAAAAATTTGTATCTGTTGAGTCAAATAGAGGCAACGAGGGGCAAGGTACCAAGCAAGAAGGGGGAAATAACTACAACACAAACTAACACATGGCAAGAATTACCACATATACTAACGATATTACCATAAGCGACAACGATAAGTTGATCGGAACGGATGCAGATAATTCAGATGCTACTAAAAATTTTAAAATTAGCGACCTAAAGGCTTATATGGCTACTGGATTAGGCACAATAACAGGAACTGGTACAATAAATACAGTACCTGTCTTTACTGGGGCTACAGCAATAGGCAACTCCGGGCTGGTTTACACTACAACAGGAGGAGGATCTGGAGGTAATTTGCCTCTTTATGCATTTGGCGGCTCCGCAGATATAACTGTGCAAAGAATAATATTATCAGATATATTTTGTAATAATATATCCGCCACTGGAGCCGGAGTTGTAACCTTAAATGGCAATACAGTAATAGGTGACGCAAATACAGACACTTTAACAGTTAATGCGGAAACAACTTTTGCAGATAAAGTAGGTATTGGAACCACCAGCCCTTCCGAGTTATTGCACCTAATTGGAAGCAGTGCTGCTGTTAGAATAAAAAATAGCACATTTGGGTCTGGTATATCTAGCGTAGTATTTGAAACAGCAATGGGTTATGCATCAAGTTGGAATTTAGATGCTAGTAATAAATTACACTATACTTCTAATCACTATACCGGGTCTCCATCAAAGTTCGTTACAATAGAACCCTCCGCAGGTAACGTTGGCATTGGCCAGGAAACCCCTGCTTCAAGGCTAACAGTAACCGGGGGAGATGCAGAAGTAACAGGATCTAGCAACGGCTTAATATTAGAGTCGCCCGATGGCACAAGGTATAGAATAAAAGTAGACAACTCGGGCAATTTAACAACAGCAACAGTATAAAATAATAAAATGGCAAATACATATAATTGGGAAATAAATAAACTTGATGTTCGTACGCATGAAGATGGTATGGCAGATATAGTTTATAATATACATTGGAGTTACACAGCTATCTCTGATCAAAAAGATGCGGACGGTAATAACTATTCAGCCAGATTAATAGGAACTCAAATTGTAACAGGTGCTGACCCTGATAACTTTATTGCCTTTGAAAAACTAAAGAAATCCGACATAATAAGTTGGCTTGAAGATTCTAGCTTGGATATTGAAAAGCTAGAGAATACTTTAAATAAAAAAATTGAAGAGCTTATTGCTCCCACATTTGCTTCCAAGGATGTGCCTTGGTAAAATAAATATACCCTGCACGGGATAGTGCAAACCAAATAATAACATAAAAACCAAAACCAATGACAGTTTATTACTCGACTAATACGTGGACTAGTCAACCACAACCAAACAAAGACCGTTTAAAACTATGGAACCATATTGCTGATAAAGCAAACTGGCGAATTGTTCAGTTACCAAACGGATATTACCAAACGGAATACCAGGACATCAGAGATGATGAAGCATGGAAAGACGTTACAAGAAGAGAAACTTTAGAAGCGGCTGAAACATCAATAGATAAAACTATTGAGCATTACGAAAAAAAGCTAGAATTTCTAAACGGACCAAAAGTAATAAAGACATTTAAGTAATATTTAAAATTTAATTTAATGGAATTTAATAACCCTAGCCAGATTGTAAAAGATTTGGCATTTGGCGAGGCAGCCAGTAACAAAATTATGTCCGGCGTTGAAAAATTAACTAACGCAGTGAAAAGCACATTAGGGGCTTCTGGAAAATGCGTAATATATGAAGACGCGAGAGGACGACCGGTGATAACAAAAGACGGTGTAACCGTTGCAGAAAGCGTAGTCTTAATAGACCCGGTTGAAAATATAGGCGCGACCTTAATAAAGGAAGCAGCTAGCAATACAGTAAGCGAAGCTGGCGACGGTACCACTACAGCTACTGTGCTGGCTCATGCTATTTTAAAAAACATAAATGAAACGGAACATGAAGAAACGACTAGAAACATTAAAGATGGCATTCTTAGCGGCGCTAAAAAAGTTGAAGTATATCTTGATAAGACCAGTACTCCTATTAAAGGCAAAATGCTACGCAGCGTTGCTTCTATTAGCTGCAATAACGACACGGAGCTTGGAACCAAAATTGGAGAAGCTTACGAAAAAGTTGGAAGCGATGGCGTCGTATTAATGGAAGAGTCCGAAACAAATGAAACTTATGTTGATTTTGTTGACGGAGTGCAATTTGAAAGTGGATTAAAATCACAACACTTAGCGACTAATAAAGATAAGCTGTTAAGTGTATTAGAAGAACCCTATGTGTTAATTGTAGGTTCTAAAATTCCTAGCATACGTAAAATACAAAGCGTATTGGAATTTGTAATAAAACATAAAAAACCTTTGCTTATAGTTGCGGATATGGAACAGCAGCCTTACGCTACTTTAGTTGCTAATAAAGTTAAAGGTAATGTTAAAGTAAACATTGTGGATCCTCCTGGGTTTGGCCCAACAAAAATGGATTCAATGGAAGATCTAGCTTTTTTAACCGGCGCTAAGGTTATAAATGAAGAGCTAGGAGATGATCTAGATTTAATAGAGCCATCAGTGCTAGGCAAGGCTGTAAAGTGTGTAACTGATAATAAAAATACAGTATTGCAAATAGGCGACCTGGGCGAAGATTTAACAGAGCGTATTGACAATGTCCGATCTAAAATTAAAGACGAAACAAACGGTTTTATAAAAAGAAAGCTTGAACAAAGATTGGCTATGCTATCCGGAATTGTCGGTATTATAAAGGTAGGTGGTAATTCTAAGATAGAATTAAAAGAAAAGAAAGATAGAGTTGAGGACGCTATTTATGCAACTAAGGCCGCATTAAAAGAAGGTATTGTTGCAGGCGGTGGAGTCGCTTTATTAAATGCAGCCACAACTATTGAGCCTGAAGGTTTAGGGGAAGAGATACTACTAAACGCAATAGCGGCTCCGTATTTTACAATATTGCATAATGCGGGTATTGACGGGTGCGGATGCCATGATAAGCCTGACACTGGTATAGATGTAAAAACTGGCAAAGAAGTCAATATGATTAAGCATGGCATTATAGATCCGGTTTTGGTTACAAAATCGGCGCTCAAAAATGCGGTATCTGTTGCCACTACTATTATATCAGCAGATTGTGTAATCAGTAATAAAAGATTAGACGATGCAAGCAATTAATTATTACGTAGTAGTAGCCAAGATAAAAGAGGCTCCGAAGAAAGTAGGTGGCCTTGAACTTACGGAATCTCAAGACAGTGAGGTTAGATACCTAAAAGGTAAGGTAATAAGCGTAGGAGATCAAGTGCCTGTTGTTAAAGAGGGTGATGTAGTTAGATATGACAAACACGCGGGGCACGGTATCGAGCATAAAAACGATCTTTACTATGTTATAAAAGTTAGCGACATAGTAATAGTGGAATGAGGCTAGACTCCGCTTACCTTAAAGAAATAAATTTGTTAAAGTATTACAGGCTTATTAGAAAATGGGCCTGTAAGACTTATAACTTAAAAGACGCTGATTTAGAACTTTTGATCTATTTAGATTGCAAAGTTCGTTTTACGCGTAATGATTTTATTAATGGCGTGTATACTTATTCATGGGATAAGTCTAGATGGGAAAGATTAAGAAAAGAAGGCTGGATAGATGTTTTTAAACAAAGAAACAGAACTACTTCAAAATTTACAGTTTATAAAACTTCCTTTAAATGCCAAACTTTAATTAAGAGAATATATAGAATAATGCTGGCAGAAGAAGATTTGCCGGTATCTTCTAGAAGTAAATTTTACAACAACCGATCATATACGGATAAGGTTTATAACAAAGCTATTGATGATATGATTAAAGATAAAGATAGATAATTATAAATAACATAAATCATGGCATATAAACAATCACCAAAATCTCCAGCCTTAAAGGCTTTGATTGGTAACCAAAAAAACCTTAATGAAGGTTTAAAAAAAGCTATACTAGAATCTGGAGAAAAATCTTCTATGGCTAAGCAAACAATGGGCATGCGAGATCTTTCTGAACGACTCCCAGAAGCAGAATTAGTAAAAGAATTAACTCAGGAGGAAAGAATGGAGATGGCAAAAAAGAGAGCGGCTGCAAGAAAAAAAGCTAAGCAAAAAAGAGCACAAAGTAAATCTAAACCATCAAGACCTATAATAGTAACTCCTAAAAAGGATGGGAAATCTAAAGAAGGAGAAAGTGGAAAACCTGGTAAAGTAAAAGATAAAATACAAAAAGCATAAAAATGAAAAAAGTAAACCCAATAACGGCGAGAGTAAGAGCAAAGTTTTCTCAGCTCACTAAGCCTACAAAAGAATATACTATAGGCGATATTAATCAAAGTTCTGACCCGGCCATCGCTCCAAGCGGGCATATTGGCATGGTGCCTACAAAAGCAATACCATCTGCAGCTAAGCAAATTGGTCTGGCGAGCCCCCCTAAAACATCAAAAAAATCAAAATCAGAGGCTAAAGCACCCCCTAAATCAGAGGGAGAGGGAAAAGCTACTCCGGATAAAAAAATTAAAGCCACTAAAAAAGTTTCAAAAACTGCACAAAAATCTTCAACATCCGCCAGCTCCTCCAGAAGCTCAAGGTATAGTAGCAGAAAAACAATAAAAGCTAAAGCTAAAACTAAAGCCAAAGGCAAAGCTAAGGCTAAAAAAGAAAAGGCAGAAGAAAGTAAAGACGAGGAATTAACTTCAATGGCTAAAAATTATGCTAGCGGCTACTATGGAGTAGGTAAAGATAAAAATAAAAAGAAAAAGAAAAAATAATTTTAATAGACCATGGGCTTTAAGCTAAAATCAAAAGGAGAGTTGTTCGGCATTAACGAAGAGCTTTCTACTTACGGCACTCCTGTTTTTGAAAAAGATTTGGAAGAAGGTATTTTAGCTGAAGCAAATAGAGATGGATCTACTTTTGTTAGCGCTGATGCAACAGACGCTCAAAAGAAAGATGCGGTAGCGCACGAGAATGTACATCATCAGCAAATGGATCAAGGTCGATTAAACTACACCAATGACACTGTTATGTGGAAAAAGAATACCCAGTCCCCATCTAGGGTTTACAAAAGGGAGGCTGGGCAGATAATATCCATGGAAACAGGAAAATCAGAACCAGAAGGTGGCGATTTTGAGTGGGAAAAAGAAGCATATAAAAATACTTAACAACTAAACAATGAAAGCAACACCAATTACACAAAGAGCATCTGCCTCAGTTTGCAAAAATATGCAAAGCGCATCTATTGCTAAATATATGGCTAACCTTGTGAGTGACCTTAAGGGTATGTACGGCAGTAAAAAATTTATTGACGCAGGAAAAGAATTTAAAAAGGGAGCGGACGACGCCGCGGATAATGCTGAAAAATTTGATAAATTTGGTGGTATAGGCATGGACCGATAAAAATAACAATTATGACATACAACAAACCAATTACAAGGCGTATGATGGAGGTTAGATCTTCCATGCTAAAGCAGACTGCGGATGATAGAATGACAGGAAGCGGTCAGGCCCAAGACGATCAGGGAAACCTTCAAAATGTAACAGGGGACGCCGGCAAGGGAACGGGCCCTAAAGAATATAAAGGCAGAGACGCTTGTGAGGACCCTAATTCAGCAGAATGTAAAAAATGGAAAGATAACTTTAACAGATGTAAAGAAAATCCTAATGCAGAAGGATGTTCTGGCTATAGAAAATTTGAATTTGGGCAAGAAGGGGATGCTAGTTTTAACGCAGATCCAGTTCTTTCTAAAGAACAAAAAGGCTCGTCTATAGACTTATACACGTCACCCGAAGGTAGAGCGTCTTTTCGTACAGGGCAGTCGCAGGGTAGATTCGTAAGGAAGACAGGTAAACAATATGCAAATGCGGAAGATAAATTAGCAAAATTTATAGCTAAAAAAGGCACGCCAAAGCCAGGCGAGCCAGGTTATAGAAAATACCAAAAGCTTCTTACTAAACGTGATACATTTAAAAGTCAAAATGAAGGAGCACAAAAAAGGTTTGAAAACTATCGTCAAATGACAGACGGTATGCGTAATCCATATGTTACAAAGCGTATGGAGTATGGCAGAGATTTGCAAAAACAAACAAGAGGCGGCCAGCCTGTAAAAGCGCCAGAGGGCACTCAAACTATGGATGACTTCAAACAGCCGTTTTTAGAATTTGCAGGAAAAAGTGGCGACTCAACACCACCTCCTGGTAATCAAGGTCAGGTTACATCATTTTCTTCTTTACTTAGCAATGATGCTTTTCAGCCTGTAAGAATTCAAGGTTCAGGTTTATTTGAAAATTTAGGCTCTCTCGGTGAGATGCAGGAAAAACTTAAAGAGTCCGCAAAAGGCGCTGGAGTAAAAATGCTAAAAAAGCAGGGCGCTTTTAAAATGAGAAAATCAGGTTCTAAAAAATAAATTATGGCATTCCAAATGACTCCAAAATCCCCTTTATTTAAAAAAGGAGATGCACCTTCGCGCAAAAAGTCAAAGGGCTACTATAATGAGGTTCGTTCTAAAACTAAAGAAGGTGCAGCAGCCGGAGGCGGGATGACGCAGAAGGGTGTTGACAGATATAGAAAAGATAATCCTGGAAGTAAATTAAAAACAGCAGTAACTAAATGCGATGTTAAAGTTGGCACAAAAGCTTATAAAAGACAAAAAGCATTTTGTTCAAGATCTAAAAGTTGGACTAGCGAAAGAGGCAGAGCAGCTAGACGCAGATGGTGCTGCAGCAGACATAGTTAAAATTATGAAATCAAAAGGACTAGGTGATTCAATAGAAAAAATAACTAAGGCTACAGGCATTAAGGCTTTTGTTGAAAGAACTAACCGCGCATTAGGCAAAGACTGCGGCTGTAGTGCTAGAAAAGATAAATTAAATAAAATGTTTCCTTATGGCAACAAAAAATAAAAAGAAATTTTCTGAAACAAAAGTAGGAAAATTTTTAAGCAAAGCTGCTCCTGGTATATTGGGAACAGTTGGTGATATATTACCGGATCAGGGAGTATTTGGTATTGTAAAAAACATAATATCAAAAGACGAAACATTACCGCCTGAAGATAAGGAAAAAGCTATGAAGCTTTTAGAAATGGATATGGTTGAGATGCAAGAGGTTTCTAAACGCTGGGATAGCGATATGAAATCAGATAGCTGGCTAAGTAAAAATACAAGGCCAATGTCTTTAATATTTTTAACTATATCAATGGTATTTTTAATATTATTAGATAGCTTCGAATGGAACTTTAGTGTTTCAGCGGGCTGGGTTGATTTATTACAAACGCTTTTAGTTACAGTTTACGTGGCTTATTTTGGGTCACGAGGTGCCGAAAAGTTTCAAACAATTAAAAATAAATAAAATTAAATAAAATGGCAAAATTAAAAAAAGATGAGCTTAAAAACTTAAGGTCTGGAGTAGACAAAGTTAACAAGCTGCAAATTCAAATAGGGGGATTAGAGCTACAAAAACACGATCTGCTGCATGCGGCAATGTTGGCAGTAAAAGAGTTAAACTCTATGCAAGAGGATTTAAAAGAAATATACGGGGAAATTACCGTTAATATTGAAACTGGAGAAATTAAAGAAGATGCAACTGATAAGAAAGATTAGTATAGGTCGTGATTATAAAAACGACGCTATGCATTATTCGGTTGGGCAAGAAGTGTACGGCGGGCATGTTATAGCTAATATATTAGAAGAAGAAGATAAGTATTCTATTTACATTAAAAAAGATAAAGAGCTATTGCCTTGGAAAGACTTTAATAAAAATATGGCTGTTGCTGTTGAATATAATTTAGAATATTAATGAATAGTATTTTTAATTTTATAATATCTCCAAAAGCAAAACGAACTACTGGTGTTAAAAAAATAAACGATTCCGAGCTTATGTTAAATACAGAGCTCCAAAATCATCACTATGTAAGCAGACTGGGTGTCGTTAAAAAAACCCCGTTAGCTTTAAAAACAGAAATAAAAGTAGGGGACGAGGTCATTGTCCATCATAATGTATTTAGAAGGTTTTATGACGTAAGAGGTAATGAAAAAAATAGTCGCAGTTATTTTAAAGAAGACGAGTATTTTTTAGCGCCTGATCAAGTGTTCGCATATAAACGGGATGGAAAATGGAATTGTATTAAAGGTTATTGTTTTGTAAAACCTATTAAAGAAGACAAAATGTTTTCTGTCGATTTTGAAAAAAAGAACACGGGGATTGTAAAGTATTCTGACGGTACAGTTGAAAAAGAATCTTTAATTGGATTTAAACCGGGACTCGAATATGAATTTTTCATAGAAAAAGAAAGATTATATAGAGTACCAAGCCATTTAATTTTAATCAAATATGAATATCAAGGAAACGAAGAAGAATATAATCCGAGCTGGACACAAAGCAGTTGAAGAATTAATTAAGGTGGCAAAAGAAGCTATTGTAGATTCAGACGACGATATATCCGCTGACAGACTTAAAAATGCGGCGGCCACTAAAAAGCTAGCTATATTTGATGCTTTTGAAATATTAAATAGAATTCAAGACGAAGAGGATATGCTTAATAATAAGCCTAAAGAGGAAAATAAAAACGATTCTTTTAAAGGCTTTGCGGAAAGGAGATCTAGGTAATGTATAAGCAAACATTGTATAAAATTGTAGAGCCTATTAAGGTAAATACTATTAAGCGCTTGAATAAAAAAAAGGCTTGGGCTTACGGCTATAATAAAGAAAATGATATTGTTGTTATAAGTAAAGATGGAACTATAGGGGAGATATACGAAATACAAAATTTAAAAATTGCTCTACCTAAAGTGCCTAAGCATCCAGTTAGTTTTAAAAAAAATACTTGGGAAAAAACAAATTACCCAAAAGAATTAAGTAAAATAAAAACTGTTTTTGACTGGAAAGAATACCCAGAAGAATTTAAAGACAAATGGTATGATTATATCGATAGTGAGTTTATTAGAAGAGAAGAAGGTTTTTGGTTTTATAATAAAAGCGTTCCTACTTACATTACTGGCACTCACTATATGTACCTGCAGTGGAGTAAAATTGATGTCGGTCAACCTGATTTCCGAGAAGCCAACAGATTATTTTACATATTCTGGGAGGCTTGTAAGGCCGATGCCCGTTGTTATGGATTGTGCTACCTTAAGAATAGACGATCTGGATTTTCATTTATGGCATCAGGAGAGGTGGTTAACCTGGCAACCATATCCTCTGACTCTAGATATGGAATACTATCGAAGAGTGGACCAGATGCGAAGAAGATGTTTACAGACAAGGTGGTACCAATATCGGTTAATTACCCCTTCTTTTTTAAGCCAATACAGGACGGTATGGACCGCCCAAAGACAGAACTTGCCTTTCGTGTCCCAGCGAGCAAACTCACCAGAAGAAAGCTTATCAGTAACGAATCCACCCAGGACCTCGAGGGTCTTGACACCACGATCGACTGGAAGAATACCGGTGACAACTCGTACGACGGTGAGAAGCTCAAACTACTCGTCCACGACGAAAGCGGTAAATGGGAAAGGCCGAACAATATCCTCAACAACTGGAGGGTTACGAAAACAACGCTAAGACTAGGTAGTAGAATTATTGGAAAGTGTATGATGGGGTCAACATCAAACGCTTTAGATAAAGGGGGTGAAAACTTTAAAAAACTTTATAATGATTCAGACGTCTCAAAAAGAAATAGAAATGGACAAACTAAGTCAGGATTATATTCTTTGTTCATACCTATGGAATGGAATTACGAAGGATTCATTGACTCTTATGGAATGCCTGTATTCGAAGACCCACCAGAAGGCTGTGAGGGCCCATACGGCGACCCTATTGAAGTCGGGGTCATTAGCCATTGGAATAACGAGGTAGATGGATTAAGAGGCGATCAGGACGCTTTAAACGAGTTTTATAGACAGTTCCCAAGAACAGAAGAGCACGCCTTTAGAGATGAAACTAAAAACAGTATATTTAATTTAGTGAAAATATACGAACAAATAGATTACAACGAAGACTTGAGAAGCACAAGTGTTGTAACTACTGGAAGTTTTATGTGGGAAAATGGTATAAAAGATACTAAAGTAAAATTTACACCAAATCCGAATGGCAGATTTAAAATATCTTGGGTTCCAAGTTCTAATTTACAAAATAGCCAAATTATTAAAAACGGCGCTAAGTACCCGGGCAATGAGCACATAGGTGCGTTCGGATGTGATAGTTACGATATATCGGGGACAACAGACGGCAAGGGTTCTAAAGGAGCTTTACATGGGGTTACAAAATTTAGCATGGAGGATGCTCCACCTCATTCGTTTTTTTTAGAATACATTGCACGACCTCAAACAGCAGAAATGTTTTTTGAAGATGTTTTAATGGCTATAGTTTTTTATGGTATGCCAATATTAGCAGAAAACAATAAACCAAGACTTCTATATTATTTAAAAAGAAGAGGCTATAGAGGTTATTCTATGAATAGGCCGGACAAGCTTTGGAATAAATTATCTGTAACAGAAAGAGAAATAGGCGGCATACCAAATTCAAGCGAAGATATTAAACAGGCTCATGCCGCTGCAATTGAATCCTATATAGACAAATACGTAGGTGTAAAATCCGATGGGGATTATGGGGATTTATATTTTAATCAAACATTAAATGATTGGTCAAAGTTTGATATAAATAAAAGAACAAAATTTGATGCTTCTATCAGTAGTGGTCTAGCTATAATGGCTTGTAATAGAAATTTGTATAGACCTGTTGCTAAAAAAGTTAAACAAAAATTAAACTTAAATGTCGCTAAATACACTAATAGCGGTAGTTTATCAAAAATAATAAAATAAATATGGCTGAGTCAGTTGTAAAAGATTTTTTTCCTAGCCAGGTTGCTAGTGACGCCGAAAAAATTTCTCAAGAATACGGGTTAAAGGTAGGTAAAGCAATCCAAGAAGAATGGTTCAAAAGAGGTTCTGGTACTAATTTAAATAGATTTGTTAGTAACCAAAATTCTTTTCATAAATTAAGGTTATACGCAAGAGGTGAACAACCTATACAAAAATATAAAGATGAACTTTCTATAAATGGCGATTTATCTTATTTAAACTTAGATTGGAAGCCAGTTCCTATTATTCCAAAATTTGTAGATATTGTGGTAAACGGAATGGCTGAAAGAAATTTTGACATAAAAGCATATTCTCAAGACCCATACGGGGTAAGCAAAAGAACCAGATATATGGAAGACGTCCTTAGGGATATGCATGTTAAAGAGCTTTCTGGTTTTGTACAGGATAATTTTGGAATATCTATATTTAGAACAAATGTAGAAGATCTTCCTGAAACAAAAGAAGAATTAGAAATACATATGCAGCTAACGTATAAGCAGGCTGTAGAAATGGCAGAGGAACAAGCCATAAATACTTTACTTGATGGAAATAATTACGATCTAATACAGCGTAGGCTATATTATGATTTAGCGACTATAGGTATTGGAGCGGTTAAAAACACGTTTAATCTATCAGAAGGAGTTGTTGTTGATTATGTAGATCCTGCAAACTTAGTATACTCTTATACTGAGTCCCCATACTTTGATGATATATATTATGCTGGGGAGGTTAAAGAAGTCCCAATAAATGAGCTTAAGAAGCAATTTCCTTCGCTTACTAATGAAGACTTAGAAAAAATATCAAAAACGTCTTATAAAACTACAGGGTTTTATGATAGACCTATAAATAGCGGCCGAACTCCAGACGTAAACAATGTACAAATTTTATATTTTAACTTTAAAACTTATATGAATGAAGTTTATAAGGTTAAAGAAACTGCAACTGGCGCTAGCAAGATAGTATTAAGAGATGATCAATTTGATCCTCCTGTAGAAATGCTAGAGGAGCAATTTGGCAAATTATCAAGATCATTAGAAGTTTTATACGAGGGTGTTTTGGTTTTAGGCACGGACTATTTGTTAAAATGGGAAATGGCAAAAAATATGATGCGCCCAAAAAGTGACTATACAAAAGTTCTTATGAATTATAGTATAGTTGCGCCACGTATGTATAAAGGCAGAATTGAATCTTTAGTTAGCCGCATAACTGGGTTTGCTGATATGATCCAATTAACCCACTTAAAATTGCAACAGGTAATGTCGAGAATGGTACCAGATGGTGTCTATCTTGACGCAGACGGTTTGGCCGAAGTTGATTTAGGTAATGGAACTAATTATAACCCTCAAGAGGCGTTAAATATGTTTTTCCAAACAGGTTCTGTAATTGGCAGGTCTTTTACCCAGGATGGAGATATGAACCCAGGGAAAGTGCCGATACAAGAAATAACTAGTGGCAGTGGCGGAAACAAAATGCAAGCATTAATAGGGACATACAACTATTATTTGCAAATGATCCGCGACACGACTGGATTAAATGAAGCGAGAGACGGAAGCACTCCAGATTCAAGAGCTCTGGTCGGTATACAAAAAATTGCAGCAGCAAATAGTAATACAGCTACAAGACATATATTAAATGGCGGGTTATATTTAACTGCCACTTTAGCCGAATGTCTATCGTTAAGAATATCCGATATACTGGAATATTCTCCAACTAAGGAAGCTTTTATACAAAAAATAGGTGGCCATAATGTTGCAACCTTAGAAGAAATGGGTGAATTGCATTTATATGATTTTGGCATATTTATAGATTTAGCACCTGACGAAGAAGAAAAACAGCAGCTAGAAAATAATATACAGACAGCATTATCAGCGGGTCTAATAGAACTTTCTGATGCTATTGATATTAGAGAAATAAAAAATATTAAACTTGCAAATCAGGTATTAAAGCTAAGAAGAAAGAAAAAGCAAGAAAGAGACCAACTGATGCAGCAGCAAAATATACAAGCTCAGGCCCAAGCAAATGCGCAGGCTCAGCAGGTGGCTGCACAAGCAGAGGTGCAAAAAAATCAAGCTTTAAGACAACAAGAAATAGAGCTAAAACAAATTGAAGCACAGTTGGATGAAAGAAAAATGCAATTAGAGGTGCAGTCTAAAATGCAATTAATGAACTTAGAATTTCAATACAATGTTAAATTAAGAGAAATGGACACTAGCCAAAAAAACGCTGTGGAAAATTCTAAAGAAGACAGAAAAGACAAAAGAGTTAAGATTCAAGGTACTCAACAAAGCGAATTAATAGATCAAAGAAAAAACAATACTCCTCCTAAAAACTTTGAATCTAGCGGAAATGACATAATTGGAGGAGGATTTGACTTAGGTTCTTTTGAGCCCAAGTAATAATAATAATAGTAATTTTATAATATTTTATCATGGAAAACAAAGAAAACGAAGTTGTAGAACCTACAGCTGAGGTAAAAAAGCCAAGACGTCCAAAGCAGCTTGTTGACAAACCAGCAGAAGATGACGTTATTAAAATTGATTTAAGAGAAAATAAACAAGACGAAAAAGAAGATGCCGTTCAAGAACAAAGCACAGATGGTGGCGATGTCGCTGTCGAACAACCCCAAGACAAGAGCAACAGCGAAAAAGTGGTTGAAGAAGTACGGGACACCGAAGAAAAAGAAATAGTTTTAGAAGAAATAACCGAAGAAGAAGTTCAAGAGCAAGCCGAAGATTTACAAGAAGAAATTGCAGAAGCCGTTCAAGAACAGGTTGAATCAGGGGAACCACTTCCTGAGAATATTCAAAAAGTTGTAGACTTTATGAATGAAACTGGCGGCAGCCTAGAGGATTATGTTAAATTAAATACAGACTATTCTAAATTAAGCGAAAACCAATTGCTTAGAGAATACTACGAAAATACTAAGCCTCATTTAGATAAAGAAGAAATTGATTTTTTAATGCAAGACAATTTTTCTTACGAAGAAGATGTCGATGAAGAAAGAGACATAAGAAAAAAGAAAATTGCATATAAGGAGGAATTAGCAAAAGCTAAAAGCCACCTAGACGGACTAAAGTCTAAATATTACGAAGAAATTAAAGCTGGATCAAGATTAAATCCAGAACAACAAAAAGCGGTTGAATTTTTTAATCGCTATAATAAAGATAATGCGGAAGCATCTAAAGTGGCTGAAAAGCAAAAAAACGTATTTTTAAACCAAACCAATAATGTTTTTTCAAATGATTTCAAAGGTTTTGATTATCAAGTTGGAGACAAGAAATACAGGTTTAAGGTTAAAAATCCGAATGAGATTAAGGAAACCCAAAGCGACATTAATAATTTTGTTAAGAAGTTCTTAAACGATAAAAATGAAATGTCAGATGCTAAAGGTTACCATAAATCGCTTTTCACTGCTATGAACCCCGACGCTGTTGCAAAACACTTTTATGAGCAAGGCAAAGCCGATGCAATGAAAGAAAGTATGGCGAAATCTAAGAATGTTAATATGGACGCGAGAGGTGTTCATGAAAAAGTTACCACTTCTAATGGTTGGACCGTAAGAGCAATAAACGGGCAAGATACTTCTAAACTAAAAATTAGAACAAGAAAATAACACTTAAAAAAAAATAAACTATGAGTTTTTCAACAGCTGCGGCTAAATTAACGCCGCGCCCAACTAAAACATTAGCTTGGGATAATTACTTGAACATTAGTGATCTTAAATTTGATCAACAGTTCTTGCCTGAGGTTTACGAAAAAGAAATCGAAAGATTTGGAAATCGTACAATCTCTGGATTTTTAACTATGGTGGGAGCTGAGATGCCGATGTCTTCTGACCTAGTAACATGGGTTGAGCAAGGGCGATTACACGTTGCTTTTGACAACATTAAAAAAATAGATGAAAAAACAATTGAATTTGCATCTGACGCTGATCTTGCGCTTATCGGTGTAGGAGACACTATTGTATTAGGAAAAGGAAACAATGAGATTAAAGCTTACGTTTCTGCAGTTGCTGCCGCTGGTGGTAACAAACAAGCCACAGTACAAGCCTACACAAATGGAGCTAACGGTATTGACGTGCTTGGTGCTGATAACACAACAGGATGTTCTTTATTCGTATACGGTTCAGAGTATGCAAAAGGAAGTGCTACTGGAGGTAATTCAATTGAGGCTAAATCAGAATTCTTTAACAACAAACCAATTATTTTACGTAACAAGTATTCAGTTGCTGGATCTAACGTTGCTCAAATTGGATGGGTTGAAGTAACTTCTGAAGCTGGAACAGGTGGGTACTTATGGTACTTAAAATCTGAGCATGAGTCAAGATTGCGTTTTCAAGATCACCTAGAAATGTCTATGGTTGAAGCTGAAAAAGCAGACTTAACAGTTGTAGGTGGTGCCGCTTCTTTCGCGTCAATAAACGGTCCTTCTGGTACTAACACTGGTAGTGAAGGTTTATTCTCTGCTATTGAATCTAGAGGTAACGTTTACACTGGTGCTGATTTTGGAGCTACTTTAGGATTTGCTGCTGCTGCTGCCCCTGTTGGTGGTTCCGCTGCAGCCGTAGATTACGCTGCTAACAACGGAATCAATGAGTTTGATACTATTTTAACGCAATTAGACACGCAAGGTGCTATTGAAGAGAACATGCTTTTCTTAGATCGCTCAACTGCTTTGTCTATAGATAATATGCTTGCTGCTGTTAATGCCCCTTATGGAGGTGGAACATCTTTTGGTGTATTTGAAAACGATGAAGAAATGGCATTAAACCTTGGATTTAGCGGTTTCCGTAGAGGATCTTACGATTTCTACAAAACTGACTGGAAATATTTGAATGATTCTACAACTCGTGGAGGTTTCGCAAATATTGAAGGAGTATTAGTTCCTGCTGGTGTTTCAACTGTTTACGATCAACAATTAGGTACAAACATTCAAAGACCATTCTTGCACGTACGCTACAGAGCTTCTGAAGCTGACGACCGAAGAATGAAGTCTTGGATCACTGGATCTGTTGGCGGAAACTACACAAGCGAAGAGGATGCAATGAATGTAAACTTCTTATCGGAGCGTGCACTTTGTGTTCAAGGAGCAAACAACTTTGTGTTATTTAAGAAAATAGCATAATTTTAAAATAAAAATTCTGGGGTCACATATACCAAAGTGAGACGTGGCCCCGGAGTTTTATTATTAACTATTTAATTATATTATATCATGGCTAAAAAAGCTAAAGCAGAAGCTGTTGAGGTTGCACCTCAGGAGGTTGCGGTAAAAGCTGCACCTAAAAAAATTAAACAAAAACCAGTTTATGTAGATAAACTATATACTCTGAAAGGTAATAAAAAACCTTTAACATATACATTACAGAGCAAACATTCAAGCAGAAAACCATTACTTTGGTTTGATGAAGAAAAAGGGTATCAAAGAGAATTAAGATATTCAACTAATCAAGCCTCCCCATTTGCCGATGAACAAACAGGTATGGTAACTTTGGGTAGAATTATTTTTAAAGGAGGAGCTTTAAGAGTTCCTAAATCAGACGTTTGTTTGCAGAAACTATTGTCTTTGTATCACCCCGCTAGAGATGAAGTATACGAGGAATACAATCCTATTCAAGATTCTATAGACGAAACACAACAAATAGAATTAGAAATAGAAGCTTTGCTTATTGCTAAGCAAATGGACATAAATGAAGCAGAAGCTGTATTAAGAGTAGAGGAAGGAAACAAAGTAGATTCGCTAAGTTCTTCAGAATTAAAGAGAGACTTATTGATTTTTGCAAAACGTAATCCAGGTTTATTTATAAATCTTGCTAATGATGAAAATGTGGAGTTAAGAAACATTGGAATTAAAGCAACTCAATCTGGTATTTTAAAATTATCACAAGATCAAAGAACTTTCTTTTATGGAAGCAATGACAGAAAACTTATGACTGTCCCATTTGATGAACATCCATATTCAGCCTTAGCCGCTTGGTTTAAAACTGATGATGGTATGGAAGTTTTAAAACACATAACTAAAAAAATATAAGTTATCATTATAGTAGTTAGGCTGCTGTAACGGTAGCCTAATTATTATTAATAAAAAATTATATGGCAGTAAGCGTAGATACAGTATATCAAAAAGTTTTAGGTATATTAAATAAAGAACAAAGAGGCTATGTTACCGCCCAAGAATTTAACTTATTTGCTAATCAAGCGCAGTTAGATTTATTTGAGCAGTATTTTTACGATATAAATCAATTTGGCAGAATTCCTGGTAATGATACCGAGTATTCTGATATGCTCAATATGCTAGATAAAAAGCTAGCCCCTTTCCAAACATCAGCATCACTTACATATGATGCCGTAAACAATCACTTTGATTTACCAGCCGATCTTTACAGGCTAGGCACAGTAATATATGGTAACACCACAACAAGTAATTTTGGCGTTACAAGCACTGAGCAAATAGAGGCTGAAAGAATTAACCAAAACGAGATTCTATATATAAACTCATCACCATTAACAAAGCCTGTTAATACGCGCCCTATATACACACAGAACAGCGCTGGGCTTAATGTTTTTGGAGATGCAGAGTTAATAACTAATGTTTCTTGTACTTATATAAAGAAACCAGCAAAAGTTCAATGGGCTTACACTATTGTTTTTGACGAGCCTCTTTATAATGCAGCTAACTCCGTTGACTTTGAGTTAGATCCTTCCGAGGAAACAGAATTAGTTATAAAAATACTAGAGCTATCTGGATTATTAATAAAAGATTTTAATATTTATAACGCGGTTAACCAGGAAGAAATAGAAACCATACAACAAGAAAAATCATAATAAATGGCTTTACAAAATTTAACAGACGAACAATATTACTTAGGCCCAGATGGAGTTTGGAATAGTTTAGATGAAAACTATGGGGACTACCAATTTATTTCGCTTAAAGACATTGTAAATAACTTTATTATAGCTTATGTTGGTGAGGGTAAAATTATAAGTAAAATTAAAAGAACCGACGTTGCTTTTCATGCTCAAAGAGGCATACAAGAGTTAAGCTTTGATACATTGCCTTCTATAAAGTCGCAAGAAATAGAAATAGGGCCGCAATTGTATATGGTACTTCCAAAAAACTATGTAAATTATGTCAAGTTAACTTGGGTAGATGATTCTGGTATAGAAAGAATAATATATCCCGCAATTAAAACAAGCAACCCTATACCTATTGTTCAAGATAATAACTACGAATATACTTTTGATCAGACCGGTGAAATTATAGAAGCAGCAGAATCAGAAACATCAAAAAGATTTAAATCTAAAGACGGCGCTTATTCAGGCTCTACAACTGCTTACCCACACGGGAGATTACACGTTGATGGGCAAAGGTACGGTATTGATCCCCAATATACTCAATCAAACGGGGTTTTTTATATAGACCAAGTGCAAGGCTTAATACATTTTAGCTCGGATTTATGCAATAAAATTGTAACCTTAAAATACATAAGCGATGGTGTAGCTGGAGACGAGGACAAAATAGTTCACAAGTTTGCAGAAGAGGCTATTTATAAATACATAGCTCACGCTATTTTAGCGACAAGGGCTAATACGCAAGAATTTATGGTAATGCGTTTTAAAAAAGAAGCAAGAGCCGCAAAAAGAAATGCTAAATTAAGATTATCAAATATAAAATTAGAGGAAATTACGCAAATAATGCGTGGTAAATCTAAGCAAATAAAACACTAATATATGCCAGAATTTGTCCATACGTTCCAAAATGGAAAAATGAATAAAGATCTTGATGAGCGATTAGTTCCAAATGGACAGTATCGTGATGCTTTAAATTTAGATTTAGCAAACTCAGAAGGGTCAAACGTAGGTGCTTTACAAAATGTAAAAGGTAATGTTGAATTGCGAGGCAAAGAAAACGATCAAAATGGTTGGCAAGCAAACTATATAGAGGATTTATCTAACCCAGTATGTATTGGCTCCATAAGAAACGATATAGATGAAAAAATATATTGGTTTATTGCTTCAGACAGCGTTAGTGCTATTGCAGAACTCGATACTACAACAGGATATATTCACCCTATATTAGTAGACAAGAATAATATATTAAAATTTTCTGAAAACTATTTAATTACCGGTATTAATATAATTGATAAGTTTTTATTTTGGACAGACGACCAAACAGAACCAAAACGAATTAATATTAATAAGTTTAAAGCAGGGTCATGCGATTTTAATACACACACAAGAATACCTGAATGGAATCCCAGCCAAGATGACTACACTTTAGTTAACTGTGCCTCTTTAACAGAGCCAAACTTTACAGAAGAAGATATTACTGTAATTAAAAAATCACCATTAACTGCGCCTATACTTAATATGGCCACTTCTCCTTTTGGGAACAATATAGAGGGTGTAGGTATATTACCAATAACAACTACAGCTGGAACTCCTATATCCGGCGGCGGGGCGGGTTTTGAAAATTTTACATATATACCAGACACAATATTAGCAGGCTCTGTCTATCAATCTCTTCCTACATATGCTGAATATCAGCAGAATATAGCAGAAAACTCCGGTTATTATGCTAATAGCAATTTGCCCGCAGGATGGGACGGCAGAGTTACTTTTACTTTAGACTCTATATATGGAACCGATCCAGAAACGGGACTTCCTGTTTGGGGATTTGACGATATTATTTTACTTTCCGGAAGTTTTATAAATGATTACAATGAAACTTTTGAATATCAAGTAAGAATTAAAATTCATCAAGCAAATAACTTGCAAATAATAGGGGAAATACAGGCCATATCAACTGATATATTAAAATTTCAAGATGGAGACGGGGACCTGCTTTTAATAGAGTGGGAATGTATTTTAGAAGAAAAAGATCCTATGTTCGAATATGTTTTTCCAAGATTTGCATATAGATGGAAATATATTGATAATGAATATTCCACATTTTCTCCTTTTTCTGAGCCGGCGTTTTTAGGAAATAAGTTTAAATACGTTTCTTCTGATGGTTACAACATTGGGATGACCAATAATATAAGAAAACTAATTGTTACCAGCTTAAGCCCTGGATCAGAAGAGGTCGATGAAATCGAAATATTATATAAGGAATCTCACAATACGGCTGTTTACTCTGTAGATTCAATTAAGAAAAAAGATTTTGCCCCGTACAATGCAACTGCCGGAAGTTTACCTTCAATTTTTGAAATAAAATCAGAAATAATTGGAAGTATTATACAAAACAATCAAATATTAAGGCCTTGGGATAATGTTCCTAGAAAAGCTAAGTCTCAGGAGATAGTTGGCAATAGATTAATTTATGGAAATTATTTGCAAAACTACAAAGTGGACCCCACATTAGATCTTTCTGTGTCTATACAAAACAACGATCACCAATCTTTAAATCCCGGCCTAACTGAAAGCGAAAGAGAACGCTTATTAAGGACTCCTGAGCCTTCTTTAAAAACAATAAGAACATATCAGGCGGGGGTCGTGTTTAAAGACGAGTACGGAAGAGAAACTCCTGTTTTTACAAATAAAAATGCTTCTATAAAATTAGAAGTAGAGGATGCTCATAAAATAAACAAATTAAGCATTACGCCTATAAGCAATGCTCCTGTTAATTTTGCTACCCATTATAAATTTTTTATAAAGGAAACTTCAAATGAATATTATAATTTAGCTTTAGACAGGTTTTATTTTGCCGAGGATGGAAACGTTTGGCTAAGCTTCCCCTCTTCAGAAAGAAACAAAGTTGACGAGGAAACGTATTTGATATTAAAAAAACAACATGATAACAACGTTTTTATCGATAACCTGGTTAGATATAAAATATTATCTATAAAAAATGAAGCCCCTGAATATATAAAAACTAGCAATAAAATAGTAGCTAGTGGGTTTGTAACTATTGTTGATGGGTTTTTTGTTGATTCATTGTTTTTAGAATTTGACACAACCAGCAGCCAGTTTGACGTTACGGGCCTTTTTAATTCAGATAAAAGAATTAGGATAATAAGCGGCGGGAATAGAACCGAATTTTATCAGCTTGCAGGAGGTGGTGAAACGTCATCCGGTAGTAATAGTTTTAGGGTTAGCCTAGAGTCGCCCCTTGGCGCGGATTCATTGTTTTTAAACGGTTTAACTAGTGTAACACTTGAAATTACCTCCCCGGAAGAAGAAAATAGACCAGAGTTTGAAGGGCGCTTTTTTGCAAAAATAAATAGAGATTTTGCTTTTGATACAAATATAGTGGCGTCTTTTGCGGCTTTAGAAGAAAGATACGGTATTGTTGGAGTACAAGAATTTAAGGGCCGCCTTGCAAGTTCCAATTCTACAGGTGAGTCGGACAGATGGGGAATGTTTTATCAAGATCCCGGAGAAACGACAACTGGCCTTTGTACTTCCCTCCAACAAGATAAAAAACAAAAGGGTTTCGGCGCCTGGGGTGGCAATGGTAGTTACGGTGATCCTTTTGATAAATACAGACCGCCAACAAACGGCAGCCGCTGGGTTGGTCTAATTCGTGTAGGTATTGGTCAGGGCAGTTTTGTTAGCAAAGAATTCGGCACCGCTGGGTCTGACGTAGACGGGTTATTAACTACAGGCGCTTTTATAAGATTTGAGAGTACTTTAACAGGAGAATATAGCGGCGTTTACAAGGTCACCCAAGCTTATAAAAGATATGGCCACAGAGGGAAAATGGTGCTTAATGGTAATGGAACAATAGATTGCGGCAGCGAACAGGTTAGTGGTAACCACGCAAGCGCTTTGCTTTTGTACTTAGATAGATCGGTCCAAGAGCCTTTCTTGCCAGAGTTCGATGGGGACACTTCAACCTTATCAAACCACCTTCCTAATATACAAGTATTAAATAAAGTAATAGACGAAAACAATAAACTTTTAACATCTGTAAATCCAGCAATATTTGAAACGGAGCCTAAGGAGGCGGTAGATTTAGATTTATATTATCAAGCATCGGACGCTTTACCTATAGCGCAATATAATTCTACAAAAACATTAGATTATTATAATTGTTATTCATATGGAACCGGTGTTGAAACTTATAGAATTAGAGATGATTTTAATGCAAATAAAATTGATAAAGGCCCTATAGTTTCAGCCCCTTTGGATGAACCTTATTCAGCTGAAAGAAAAGGCAATGGGCTAATATTTTCTCAAATATTTAATTCTACAAGCGGTATAAATAGACTTAATCAATTTATACAAGCAGAGCCTATAACAAAAGACTTAAACCCTACATATGGTACAATTCAAAAATTGCATACCAGACAAACAGATTTATTGTCTTTATGCGAGGACAAGGTCGTTAAAATATTAGCAAATAAAGATGCATTATTTAATGCGGATGGCAATGTTAATCTAACAGGGAATACCGCCGTATTGGGACAGGCTATGGTGCCAGCTACTTTTGGTGAATTTGGAATAAGCAAAAATCCTGAAAGTTTTGCTGCTGATAATTATAGAATATATTTTGCTGATAAAAACAGGGGTGCTGTTTTAAGATTGTCAATGAACGGCATCGTTAATATCGCTGATAAAGGTATGACAGACTTTTTTGCGGATAATTTAAAAGTTTCTAACAAAATTGTAGGAAGTTTTGATAAAGAAAAAGATTTATATAACTTAACATTGGACGCTTTATCTCAGGAATGGCAAAATACTTTTACATCTAATCAAGATTATCAATTGAACCCGGATTGTAATATAGACGCACTAGGCCAAGATTTGCAAACAACTATTTCTTTTAAAGAAATGATAGATGGGTGGACAAGTCGTAAATCTTTTATTCCGGAGAGTGGAGTTAGCTTAAATAATATATATTACACATTTAAAAAGGGTAGAATATATGAACACGGGTTAAATGTAGCGGCTAATAATTTTTATAGAGTTCAGTACGAAAGCTCTTTAAATTTATTAATTAACGAACAGCCTAATATAGTAAAAGGATATAGTACTATAAATTATACTGGAACTAGATCAAGAAGGCTTGAATATAAACATGGCCAAAAATTTTACTCCATAGCAGAAATAAACGCTCTTCAGGTTATACCAACAAGTGTCCAGCAAAAAACACCAGGGTGGTATGTAAATTATATTAAAACTGATTTAGAGGGAGGGGAAGTGAAAGAATTTGAGAAAAAAGAAGGCAAATATTTTAACTATATAAAAGGTTTAGAAATATTTAATGATTGTGATGTTATAGGAGACGGCATAGGTAACCCAGACGTAATTGACGCAGATCCTCAAAATTATATACTAACGTTTACTATTGATCCCTCTTGTAGCGATTCAGGAGGCACAACGCCTAATGTACTGCAATACTTTGTAAATATATGGGATAATTCAAAAGCAGATACTTTGTATGACTTAAACATACGACCAATAACAACGTCTGCCCAGGATGTTAAGTGTGCTATAGACAATCTTTATAACGCGGCTTACCCATACCAAAATTATACAGGTATTCAAAACTCTGGAACACTATTTTCTTACGTATTTAGTGACGGCCTGCAGGTTGGAACTCAAATGTATGATCATATAACTAATCAACCAATAACAGCTGCGGGAGCTTATTTATTTGTAAATACACCAGCTGATCAAACGTCAGACATAGTTGATCATGCTGGGTTAGACCCTAATAATCCAACAGCCGTTCCAACATCTTATTATGTAATGATATTAGGGGCAGATGGTAAAATTGCATCTTATACACAATATAATACACTTAATATTTGTAATAGTGGCATGGCACCTCTTGGCAGTAAATTTTTATTTAATAGATATTCTTCTCAGGAAATACCTGTTCCAGCTCCTCCTGTAAATGTTATAACTCCTTATTTCCCATTGGCTACAGATACAAATGATCAAATAATATGCAAAAATAAAACAGCATTAACTGAATTTAATGCTAGTTCATTACCATATCCAGCGCCAAACCCAGGGGACTCTTACAAAAGCTTAACCCTAAGCGGAACTAGATGGAGATGGTATGATTCTACTCAAGGCGGTACTGATAATATCCAATTGGGTACAGTTATAAGAGATAGTAACGGTGATCCTTTAACTTTTGCACAAGTAGGAATATATAGTACGTCTGCATCGCTTCAGTTCCCAACTATTCAAAGTTGGACTGATATTACAGCATTTGATAATTCCTGGTACATTGTAAAGACGAATACATTCGGTGTAGTTACAGTATTCCAACAAATAAATCAACTTACTAATCCGACTTGTCCTTAATTAAATATTTATAACATGCCAACAATAAACAATTATACTTTTTCAGATCCTGTATTTACTGTTCCAGAGCAATCAAATATAGTAAGCCAAGTTGGAGCAACAGTGGTAATAACAATTATACCTAATCCTGGATTTACAGCAACGGCTGGAGATTTTTCGGCTACAAGCTTTAACGCTACTTACATATCAAATGTTGCTTTTACTCAAAGCGGCAATAATGTACTATGCACAATTACACTAATTAATACAACTACAATGCCATCTAGCAACTTAACTTTAGGTTTATGTGTGTCTGGCTCCGCCCAAGAAAAATTGATAAATATTGGTGGGAAATACAGTGCGGTTGTTGGATCAAATGTTACAGGAGATTCATCTGAAACTAACGTAGTATACAGCGCAAGCGGCGCTATTTCAACAGTTAGCTCTTTATTTACAAAAACTTATAACGCAGCTACGGGTTATTTTTGGGGTGGGTCAAGCATACCTTCTATAAATATTGTAAAAGGTAACCAAAAACATTACTCAATTGTACAAACGCCTACATTTGATGCCTCAAATAGGTTAACAAATATAGCTTACGCTGTTAGCTATCAGTTTCCAGATAAAGATGTTTCAGGTGATGAAATTTCTATTAATGTGCCATCAACCCAGGAGATATATGTTCCTGTTGATAAAGTTACAAGTTATATATTTGATACTTCCACTCTTTCTAATGACGGGGATTTAAGAAAATTAACAGTTTTAGGCGTCCCCGGAACAGCTTTTGGGGCTACTTTAAATGATGGTACCACCACCACGGTAATTATAAACAACCAATCACTAGACGCAAACGGAAGGTTTGAACAAGATGTTTTATTTCCTGTATTAATTAAAGGGGATCCTCCTGTAAATTATACAATAACACTAACAGGGGCCAATATTTCGGGCTCAATGAATTTGCCAAACCCATTTACGATAAAGCAAACGAACGAAGTTTTAATACAGATAGATCACGTTCCAAATGTTCCAACACCTATAACTGGGTGGCCAGTTGTTAATCCAAGAGTTACACTTCCAGCTGTAATAAATTCCCCTTTTCCTCCTAGTGCAAATGTAGAGCAATACGAAGGCTTGTGGTTAATAACTTTAAATTATGACATACAGCCGTCTAGTGGGACAGGCACATTTGCAATAACAAAAAAAGAAATTGTTAATGCAGATTTTTCGAACACACAACCTTTAGCAATAACAGCCACTGCGGCCACAAGTTCTTCAACATCTTTAGATGTTTCGTCAACAACAGGTATAACGGCTGGGGATGGAATCGTTATAGAATCGTTGAGTCAGCAATCTTTTAATGGGCCGGGTGAGCAGGAAGGTTTTGCTCCATTTAGGACAACTGTTACTTCGGTCAATTCTGCAACTAATTTAACTATATCCCAGCCAAGATCAGCTGTTAACGGGCAAGGTGTTCGTGTGTTTACTGATCATGGAAACAAAATACAAGTATACGATGGTGCAGCCACCTTAAAAACAGGTACTGCTATTTCAACAGTTAATATATATGCTAAAATAGCAATAACAAGAACAGGGGATAGTGACATTACATTCGATTTAGATTTAAGTAACTTAATATCATATACACCATAATGGCAAATATAACATTAACATTTTCAAATCCATTGCCCGAAACTATACAAGTGGGAGATATTGCTTGGTATTTAGATATATCAACCAGTGCTGAAGTTCAGATGGGGCCAATAATATCTTATACGACAACGCCCCCGTATCAGGTAGTAATAAATGCAGCAAACGGCGTTCAGCCTCCGGCAGTAACAGATTTTGTATTTTATGTGAAAGATCCTATAGCTAAAGTGGGGCAATTAAAGGGTTATTTTGCGGAAGTACAGTTTAGAAATAATAATACAGCATATGCAGAACTATTTTCGGTAGGCAGCGAAGTTTTTGAAAGTAGCAAATAATGCGTAATAATATAATAATAAAATAATAAAGATATGATACCAATGGGAGCTGTAATGTCAGGAGTTCAGGGGGCAATGGGGATTGCCAGCGGAATAATTGGCAGCAGAAAAAGAAAACGAGAGCAAAGGGCTGCTCAAAGAGAGTTTAACAGAAGAAAAAGTGAATTTTCAAATTTAGACACTTCAAACGTTTATGACAACATGGAAAACGTTTACGAAGATTTGACTGTTAATCAACAGCAAGCTGACTTTGCGCTTAGAGGGCAACAGCAAGCTATGGCTAGTACTATGGCTGGAATGCAGGGAGCCGCAGGTGGTAGCGGAATAGCTGCCTTAGCTCAAGCTATGGCTAATCAGTCTTCACAAAATGCAGAAAGAGCAAGTATTAGCATAGGCCAGCAAGAAAGACAAAATCAATTGGCTCAAATGCAACAAGCATCTAACATACAAAGAATGGAAAGAGCAGGCGAACTTCAATCAAGAGAAGCTGAGCTTAATAAAGTGTCAACCCTCATGGGTCTGGCAGGACAGAGATTGCAAGCTGCCAACGAAGCTAGAGCTGATGCAACAAAAGCAATACTAGGAGGCGTTGGAAATGTGGCAGGCGGATTTGCTACTTCAGGAATTTTAGGCGGCAGATAATATAACAATTTTAAAATGAATAAAGATTATATAAATAAATTAGTTCAAGCAGATCGCAATAAAGTAGGTAAATTTTTATCTATTGCAGAAAGCGGGGCAGTAAGAAGCGGGCTAACGCCAGAACAACAGCAGAAGCAGCGAGAGTACGTCCAGCGCCAAGCGGATGCTTATGCTAATGCGGCATTTCGGGCTTCGCACAAAGATTTAAGTCCTACAGATCCCGGTTATTTAGACGCTGTTCGAGAAATGAATGGAGTTAGAAATAATTTAGAAAACTTAGCCACCCAACAAAAAGCAATAGAAAAAAACCAAAAACAATTTTTAGATGATTTTAGTGAGGGTAGAATTTCAAAAGCAAACTACTCTGACGGAACCACAATGCCCTTAGCCGATATATATTCAGGGATTTCTAATATGGAAATTGATGAATATGGAAATTTAATGTTTGAAGACGGAGCCGGCAAATTTAAGCCTTATGCTCAACTAGCTGATTATTCTTTAAAATCATATGATGTAGCAAATTCTTTGCTTTCGGACATTGAAAAAATAGCTGATTCTAAAAAAGGATTATCTAGCACTCAAATGGGTTTATTTAAAAACAAAATAACAGCCACTATAAATGAGGCAAGCAGAAGCGATATATTATCCATACTTAACGACGATTTATTACCCGGTCTCGGCGATTTAGATATACCTGAAGAACTTACAAAACCTGAAAATATAGGTGAATTAAAAAATTTTGTTATTAACACAATTAACGATGCTGGTAATGATATAAATAATACTTTTTTTAATACGGGTAAAGACAACGATATTGAGATTAGTAGTGATGATAAATCAGATGAATATGTAATGGCTTCCAATACTGGTATACCATTAGATCAAAGACAATCTTATTTTAATCAAATAACTAATTTAAATGCTGGTGAGCAAATCAAAATAGAAGGATTTAGCGGATCTAATGACCCTAAGCCGACTAGAAAAGGGGGCCGGGGAAAAGTCGATTACATAATAGTGTCTAATGGGGACGGCACATATACTTACATAGGTGTTGATTCTAAAACAGATAAAGAGGTTAGCAGTGGTAAAATTAGTGAAGCTCAATTAAGATTAGAAATGCTTGGGGAAGGCCCCGGGGACCTTCTAGAGCAAGAAGATGTTGAAATTTGGACACCAAATACTTAATTTAAAATAAAATAATATGCCAAAGTATAAACTAAAAAACGGTAAACAAGTTTTAGTAAGAGACGAAGACTTGGGGTTGTTTTTAAAATCTGACGACGCCATTGACGCCGAAGTTATTGAGGAAAAAATACAAGAACCAAAAAAGGACAAAGACGGTGTAGCGGGTGCGGATGTACCGTCGGACAATGCAGCACCGAGTACGGATTTAGGTTTGGGAGCTTTTTTATCGGAGCAACGATTAAAAGGCAAAAGAAAAACTAGTCCGTTTTTAGAAGGTTTTGAAGAAACTATTACCGAAATACCTACCTCTGATTTTACAGAAGACGAAATAATTAAATCAGAGCAAAGAAAAAAACAAATTAAAACAGATGAAAAAAAGTTTAATGATTCTGTTTTTGAAAATATTGTTTTTAACAACGATGACAGTATAGATGATATTGAGGGTATTTCTAACAATTTGTTTGAAGAGTATAAAAAAGATTTAAGCGGAAAAGGCTATAAGGTGTCTTTAAAAAAGCCAACAAACAAAGACCCTAGAATGCGCGGCTTTGGAACACCAGCTGCTACTATAAGCATACAAAGTTTAACAGGCAAAGATTTTAGCCTTACTTTGATACCTGGGATGCCAAAAAGTAATATTAAAAAACAAATAAAAGAGGCTAATAAGTATTTGACTCAAAATGTATTTGAGAAAAAAAGACAACAAGATTTATCAGTACCATTTCAGGAAGAAACTGATAGTTTTTTAGATCAGAATTTAACTGAATTTGGCGAGTTTAATGTTAGAGAAAAGAAAAAGCCGCTAACTGGGCTAGGCTCTTCGGAGGAGAATGTTTTTATACGGAAAATGGAAGCAGGTAAAAAAAATGTTCCCACAGCAGGTATAACAGACGGTGGAGTTATTTTTGATGATCCTATACTCGGCAGAAATATACAAGAATTAAACGAAGATCCAGATTTTATAAAGGCAGTAAGAGCAAATGTAATAGAAATATTTAAAGCCAAAAATCCAGGAGAAAATCTTCCGTCTAATAGAATGATGGATATTATAGTACAAAATACTATATCTAATAAAGTTGAAGGTTTTAAAGAACAGGAACTATTAAAAAGCTTAAAAGAAAAACAATTTTTAATAGATCAAGGCGAATATATACCTTTTTTAAATGAAAGCATACAAGCGGATATTAATACAGCCACCCCGGCTAGGCAAGCCGTTATGAAAAGCAGGCTTAGGCAATCGGATTTAAAAAAACTAATAGAAGACCCCACGATTAATGCCTCTGCTAAGATACAATACAAAAAAGAGTTTGATAGTTTACAAAAAAATTATTCTAATTTATTAAAGCAAGCAGATAAAGATTATAAACCATTTTTAAACTTATACACCGGCAGAAGAATAGACGCCGCCACGGCTGAATCTCTTCCGGCTGAACAAGTTGCAGATTTATCAAAAAATGACGCCATGCTTTCTAAATATTATAATTCTTTGCCCGCAGATAAATTAACGCAGGAATACTTTAGACATAAGTTTGAGCAAAAGCAATATTTAGAATCTATAAACAAAACCTACAAAACCCTACCTATTGACCAGTGGCGATCAGGTGCTAAAACAAGGGCGCTTATTAACAATGATATGTGGTCCACATTTAGTAGGAACGAAGATGGATCTTACAATGTTCCCATGAAAGATTTCTTAAAAGGCGGTAAAATTGTTAGCGCTTTTAGCGGGGTTTTTAGTGAAGACACTTTAGATAAAATGTCTAGAGATAGATATTACTTAAGAAAAGATAAAACGGATTTAGCAAAAAGACAGGAGGCATTAGAAACTACTTATTTAATGAATGTAGATCCAGTATCTGTTTCAGAAGGAATGAATTTTGGAAGTGGTGTTGCCAGATTTGGGGAGGCTCTAACTGAGGCTTTTATAGGCGAGGACGCACAGACAGAATTTTTTGGTACATCTAGAAGAGTCGAACTAGACGAAATAAAAGATCTTCTTATAGATTCAAATGTATTAGACCCCGACAATAAAGAACACCAAAATATATTTGCGGATGAAATAAAAGCTTTTGAAAGAAGTCGCGCTATGAAGGTTACAGAGGGCGTTGCTGAGTTTGCACCAGCTTTATTACAGTTTGCAGTGGCTAATAAAGTGCAGGGAGCGTTAGGTGTTACTCGGCTAATAGGTACTATGCTAAAGTCCTCTGATCTAAAAACTAGAATAGCAGGATTTATGTTGGGCGCCGCTGTTGAGGAACTTAAATTTAAAGCGGTTACTGGGGGTGAATCACAAACTGGTGGTGGCGCAGGATTTTATATTGGTGGTGCAGCCGCAAGACGTCTTATGCCATTTAGGTTTGGTTCTACAAGAATACAAACTGTTTTTGATAAGGTTGTAGCAGGCGGTCTTGGTGGGGCCTCAGCTAGCGAGGTTGCTTTGTTAAGCGAGGCTTTTTATAAAGAAATAAAAAATACAAAGGCTTTTGAAACTTCTATGGAAGAAGAATTTGGGTCTAGAGAGGAAGTTTTTGATAGATTTATAACAAATTCATTTATATTTGGTACAGTAGGAGGGCAAAATATAAAAGCAGTTAGATTGGGGCCTGGAGGAAAAATAATGCTTGGCACCGACCTTATGTCTAGATCACAAAAAAGAAATTTTGTTGAAAACCTGCAAGAGCGTATTGACAGTGGCGAATTTAAAGGAAAAGAACTACAACAAAAAAGAAATCAAGTAATTGCGGTTGATGCGCAAATACTTAAAGCTGAACAAAATTTTAATGATCTTGATATAGGATCTCAACAGCAAGAGCTAAATCAAGCTAGAGAATTAATAGCAGAAAATAAAGCTTTTGAATTTGACCCCAAAACAGGCGAATGGACAGGTAGGTTTAAAGAGGCGACACCCGAAGATATAAGGGGATATGAAAAAACGATAGCTAGAGTGCAGGCCAATACCGCTGCGGCAATGAAAACGGTTAGTAGATATTTTGAAAATGTTGTAAAAAGTGGAATTGTTAAAGACGGAAATTTAAATCTTAAAATTACAGATGGGGAGCTTGGTTTAAACGAAAAAGCAGGCTATAATAAAGAGACAAACACATTTACTTTTGATATAACAAAGTTTAAGCCAGGGGTTTTTGCACAAGAAGCTGGACACCTTTTTATGAATATGGCATTTCAAAACAATTTAACTTTAGCTGAAAATTTTGTAAGTTTACTTGAAAACAGCGTGCAAAGTAAGCTTGAAAGTTATGGAAATGGTGGTAAATTATTTACAATACCCGGCAAAAACAATCCAGAAACTGGGGAGCCAATAAAGTACACCTTTAAAGAAGCTATTAAAGAGTCTTACGGGGAAAGCAAAAGAGCGGAAGAATATGTGATGAACATTGTTGAATTTCTACAACAAAAAAGAAATAGAGAAATATTGTTACAATCAGGGACAATACCTGAATTACGCAGGCAATATATAAAATTAGCTCAAGCTACAGGGCTTCCTGTAAACAATAAGACTGATTTTAAGACCGCAGACAAGCTTTTAGAATCTTTATATAGTTTAGGCACTGTTGCTGAAGGGGGTACGCCAGAGGCTATTAAAAAGAAATTTGAAGCTTTTAGGAATATAGTCATTGATGGTAAAAAATTAGCGGATTTAGACGGGAAAGAGCTAAAAACAGACAAACAAATTAAAGAAGATTTAAATTCAAAAGAAATAAATCTTGCTGAGAAAAAAGATATATTTTCAAAAGCCACAAAAGCATACGAAGATATGATAAACTCCGGACAAAGTGTAGAACAAGCCGGGGTAATGGTAGGCTATGAATTCCAGCCAATAGTTAGGGCTAAGCTTAAAGCTTATATGGATAGAAATGGCCTAAACAATATTCCTGAAGAAACTATAAATGATATTGTTTCAGATGTATCATTAGGAACAGGCAAAGGAAGCCAAAACATACCAGGATTAGTTAAATCTTATAAAGAAAGTGGAGATGCAAGTTTAACTTCATATGTTTTTGGTCAATTAGATAATAAAATATTAGGTGTATTAAAATTGCCTCAATATAAAAACATATTTAATACTATATCTTTAGATGTCCAAAAAGCAGATCAGCGTATGGCTGAAGGGAGCGGGACGCCTTCTGGATTTGTGGATGTTTCTTCGCCTATACAGAACCAAAGAGTTAACGCGCAGCAAGCCACTACAATAATGGGTGTTAAGCCTGAGTTTATTAAAGCGGCGGATAAAATAGGTGAAAGAGCATTATTAGGCATAGAATTAAAAGACTTAGATGCAAAATCTAGAGGAACAATAGGTAATTCTAATGTTGTTATGCTTGAGGGTAACAAAGCGCGTGTTACAGTTGATGGCGTAACAGAAACTATAAAAGCTAGGTCACCTAAAGATGTGCAAAAATTTTTAGGTACAACTGAAAAATATGAAAAAACTCCTACTGTTTTAAATGAAATAGTAGAGCTTGCTAAAGACAAATTAGTTGTTGAGTTTGAAAAAGATTACAAACTTATTGACAATTATACTCCAACACCTGAATATGAAGCGTTTGTAGAAAGAACATTCCCTTTGTTAAAAGACTATATAAGTCAGTCTGCTATAAATAAAAGATTTGCACCATTTAAAAAACCTATAATTGATCCAGCAACTGGCAAACAAGCAAGAGAAAAGACTGCTGTGGGAAAAGGCGTATTCGGCAAAGAGAATACAACAATAGAACAATGGAAAGATTATTTTATTGGAGATGGCACACAAAGAATAGACGGAAGAAAAAGATCCCTACTTGAAACATTAGCAACTGAAGTTGGTTTTGATAAAGTAATGGAAAAGCTTGTTGATAAATCGATGCAAGAACAAATTAAATCCCGCCAAGAAGAATTAGGAGTGGATTTAGTTGATAATTATATCGCTATAATAGGCAAAAGCATTGACAGGGGAATAAATTCTGAAATGAATTCAAAAATAATTGAATTCGGTAAAAAAAGAAATATAGATCCTTTAAAAGTTTTATATACTCCTGAAGGTTTTGTAAGAACTGAAGAAGAAATACTTAAAGAACCTGGTGGGGTTGAAATTTTAAAAATTATTAAAGAATTAGCTATTCAAGATCTAAGATCCCAAAAAGAGTATATAGATCAAGAGGGTAAGGTTAATGAAGATTTAATTAAGAAACTGCAAAATGCAAATATTCCTAACGCTGAATCCTATAAAAATATTAGAAATTCATCAGCAGAATCTATAGAAAAATTTAAATCTGATATTAAAAATATCGTATCTTATTTGCCAAAAGATGTTTTAACTTTAACATCCGCGATGTCTTCAAAAACAGAAGGTGGCGTATTAGCCGCTATAATGGGGTGGACAAGCAGAAATGTAAAAGCTACAGGTGAAAAGCTTAATAGAAAATCTTTTATTGAATCATTTGAAAATGAGTTTGGTAAACAAGAATTATCAGAAGGTGTTAAAAAACTTTGGACTGAAGCTCTTGAGCTGGCTAAAGAAAATAACTATGAAGGCAACGGCATAACAATAACTACTAAGTCTAGAAAGTTTACTGAGGCAGCTAGCAAAATAGCAAAAGATAAATCTTTATCTGCGGCAGAGCAAATAGAAAAAATTAATAAACTAGAGGGCAGACAGGAGGCTATAACAGATATTAAGGTAAAAGAAAAAATATTGGACGCCACTTTAGCAACAATAGGCGAAATAGGGTTAAAGCTCGAGGGTAAAGAGCTAGAAAGCTTTTCGGAATCTGTTGGTAAAATGTTATTAAACAACGACGGCATTGGGATTAGAAGGTTTTCTTCAGAAAACTATATTGAGCTAAATCAATTATTAGGTAAATCTAAAAATGAGCATTTAAAATCAAAAGCACAATTTGGTGCGGAAGTTATAGAGGCTTTATTAAACGGAGAACTTAACATTGAAAAAATAAAAGAAATAACATCTCAATATAATAGTGTTATTGGCGGTAAAAAAGGTCAGCAAATAGCAGATGGCATTTTAGGAACCACTGTAGAAAATGCAGAGCAATTAAAAATGATCGTATCTAAAATAGCCGATGGCAATATATCAAATGCTAATATTAATGCGTTAAGAAATTTTTATAATTGGACTACTGGCAAAACGGCATATCAAGAAATGATAGAGTCTTATGCCGAGCAAGCTAAAAATTCTATATTAAAACCAGAAAAAGGAGTTAATAGAGAAAACAATAAATTAATTGCTGAGTCTGAGCTTTTAACACCAGCGGGGTCTACTGCGGAATTAAATAGCAAAACTATCATGTTTGATAACGCTATGGAAAAAGCTAAAGATCCAAATAAAAAACCTAAAGGTATAAGTGTATTTGATTTTGACGATACATTGGCTAGAACTAAAAGCAAGGTAACTGTTATATTTCCAGAAACTAAAGAAAATTCAGAGCTTTTAGATGTTATAGCTAGAAGAAAATTTAAAAAAGAATTTGAGAACAGACCTAGTTATAAACAAAACTTTAAAAATTTAACAGAAGCACAACAGCTGGAAGTGTTAAAAGAGGCTCCGGGTAATACTAAAAAAATAAATGCAACTGAATTTGCAAAGCAAGCAGAAGCACTAGAAGCGCAGGGAGCTAAATTTGATTTTAGTGAATTTAGCAAAGTAATACAAGGAAAGCTTGGGCCGTTATTTAGTGAGGCACAAAAGAAAGCTGGTAAATTTACAACTAAAGATATATTTGTATTAACAGCAAGGCCTGCTAATTCCGCAAAAGCTATTCAAAAGTTTTTAAAATCTGAAGGCTTAGAAATACCTTTAGAAAATATTGTAGGGCTAGGTGACGGAGCACCTAAGGCTAAATCAGAGTGGATGGTTGGCAAAGTAGCCGAAGGCTATAATGATTTTTATTTTGCTGATGACGCTATAAAAAATGTAAAAGCTGTTAAAACCGCTTTAGATTTCTTTGATGTTAAATCTGATGTTCAACAAGCCATAATGGCTTCTAAAGAAATAAACCTTAGCTCTGAGCTTAATAAAATGATTGAGCGCAAAAAAGGTATACCAGCGCGAACAAAAATCTCCCCAGCCGCAGCGACTAATTTAGGACGTAAAAAAGGTAGATTTGATTATTTTGTAGGACCCAATGCTGAAGACTTTGCGGGTATGTTATACAAGTTCTACGGCAAAGGCAAACAGGGTGACGCAGATATGGCTTTATTAAAGAAAACGTTGTTAGATCCATTTAACCGCGGCGAAAACGCTATAAGCTCATATAGGCAAGCATTGGGGAACGACTTCAAAAAGTTATCTTCAGACATTGGCAATTTAAAAGAAAAAATGACAAAAGAAACCAAAGCAAGTCTTAAAGATTCTGGTTTCAATGCTGATCAAGCTGTAAGAGTACATATATGGAAAAAGCTTGGATATAAAATACCAGGCATAAAAAAGGGAGAAATTAACTTATTAGATAAAATAGTTAAAAACGATCCAAGATTATCTGCATTTGCAAAAGGAGTACTAGGTATTACAAAAACTAAAAAAGCTTACCCTGAGCCATCTGACACTTGGTTTACCGGAAATATTAGATATGATTTAATGCAGCACACGAATAAAGGTGCTCGTCAACAGTTTTTAAAAGAATGGATTGATAATGTTGATGCAATGTTTACTCCTGAAAATTATAACAAAATTGAGGCCGCCTATGGTAAAGGTTATGTTGATAATTTAAAACAAATTATAGGCCGAATGAAGTCTGGCCAAAGCAGACCTGAAAATTTAAGCAAAGAAGCGCAGATTGGCTTAGACTATTTAAATGGTTCTATTGGGGTTATAATGTTTTTAAATACTAGATCCGCTATACTGCAAACTACATCGGCAATAAATTATTTAAATTGGAGTGATAATAATCCCGCCGCCGTTGGGAGAACATTAGCAAATCCCAAACAATTTGGAAAAATGTTTAGTGAATTAATGTTTTCTGATTTTTTGAAACAAAGAAGATCTGGGTTAGAAATAAATGTTGAAGAAGCAGAAATAGCAAAAGCTGTTGAAAGAAGTAAAGGAAAAGCAAAAGTATTATATGACGGGTTAATTAAAATAGGTTTTACACCAACACAATTAGCGGACAGTTTTGCTATAGCCTTTGGAGGAACTCCTTTTGTAATTAATAGAACAAAAACATACACTAAAGCAGGACTAACGCCAGAAGCGGCTAAGCAAAAAGCCTTAGAAGACTGGCGATCTATTTCTGAAGAAACCCAGCAATCGTCAAGACAAGACAGGGTTTCAAACATACAAACAGGAATCCTCGGAAGACTTGTATTCGCTTTTAATAATGTTATAATGCAACAAAGTAGATTGTTTAAAAAAGCCAGCTTAGATCTTATTAATAATAGGGGAGATAGAAAAACCAATATTTCAAAAATGGTTTACTACGGCGCAGTGCAAAGCCTTATATTTTATTCACTACAACAAGCTAGATTTTTAGATTTATTCGGCGGAGATGATGAAGATATTTCGCAAGAAGAAAAAGATTTTATTCAAAAAAATAAAGACAAAAAGAATAAAAGATTGTTTAATGCAATGCTCGATAGCTTCCTTTCTGGCACCGGATTACCTGGTAAAGTTACTTCTACCGCGCAAAAAACTTATATGCAATATTTAAAAGAACAGCCCAAGGGCTACAACGCAGATTATGCAAATGTACTTTTTGAGGCTACTTCTATTTCGCCACCTGTTTCTAGCAAATTTAAGAAGTCTTATAGCGCTGCAAAAACGTTTAGGTATTATTCAACTAAAAAAGGCAAAGAAGAGCTAAAACAGTATGGGAAATATGCGATAGATAACCCTATATTAAACGCTAAAGCTAGGATATTCTCGGCATGGACTAATATACCGGTAGATAGAACTTTAAATAAAATAAACAATCTTGATACCGCTATAAATAATGATAGCATATCTACTGTAAAAAGAATATCACAAGCAGCCGGATGGGATAAATGGAGTTTAGATTTTTACGAAAAAGTTTTTGTGCCGATCGCAGAGCAAGAGGCCCAGAAGAGAAAAAACAGAGCAGAGGGTGTTAAAAAAGCTAAAGAAACAAGGGAAAGAAATAAAAAAAGAAAACAAGATAGCATTATAAAAGCTAGGTCTATGATGAGCACGGAACAATTACTAGAAGATTTAAGAAAACAATTAAAGTCAAAATAATGAACGTACCAATTACAACGCGCGTAATGATGCGCAAAAGCACAAATTTTCCGCCTAATCAAGAGGTAACAAAGAATGCAGATGGATCCGGCGGGCCTATTAGTATTGCTAAGAAAAAAGATGCTTGTTACCACAAAGTAAAAAGCAGATACAAAAAGTGGCCATCGGCTTATGCTAGCGGAGCACTAGTTAAATGTAGAAAAGTAGGAGCAGCTAATTGGGGAAATAAATCTAAGTAGTATGGCATTTAAAATGAAACCATCCCCGTTCAAAAATCTCAAGCGTTGGTTTGAAGAAGAATGGCGAACGCCAAAAGGGAAAAAAGATTATAGCGAAGGCGAAAATACTTTTAGACCCACTAAAAGAATATCCAAAGACACACCAAAAACCTGGAGTGAGGTTACACCTGCTTCCAAAGCAAAAGCCCAAAAAGAAAAAAATACTAAAGGTAGAGTTACTAAATATTAAAACGGTTGATATGAAAAAATTATTACTAACGCTTTTTATTTGTGTGTATAGCATAAGCGTAGATGCTCAAATATTTAAAAAAATATATGATAATGTATTTAAGTATTCTAGTGTATATGCTGCTGGTAATACTTCAAACTCATTTGAAACACCCCGTAAGAATTATTTTGTAAGACCCCCCGAAGATGGTAACTTATATGATATACCGCAAGTTATAGATAATACAGAGTACTTTCCAAATGACTATAGAATAGGTTTAGGTATACGTAAGCTGGCTAGGTTTGGCTATGAAAACAAACCAAACTTTTATAACGGCACAGAAAACAATATAGCTTTATCTGCACCTACTGCAGCTGTAAAAGGTTTAGAGTATTTGTTTCACTATGAAAAAGAACGTCAACGCGGCGATGAGTTTGAAAACTCAAGATATTTTATACGTCACACTGGTAAATATCATATTATAAAAGCTGAGCAAAGACAAGCTGGTAATGTGGGATTTAAATATCAGTCCGCTGAGGTTAGACTTAGAGCACCTATAGGTAACAAGTTTAGTGTATCGGCTGGCGCGATATATAGAACACATGAGCAAGCTTTTGGATATAATCCTATAGAAATATGGCTTAATGAAACTGAAATAATAAATGGTGAAGAATATCCTGCAAACTACTGGTATGAATTAGGGTTTTTATATGGCTATGACGATATATTCTTTACAGAAGAAGATGAATTTGGTAATGAAAGATATGACTGGTATTGGATTGATCCAGCTGGCAATAGAGTAGCTGACAGTGATCTTGAATTTAGAAACACAGTCTTTGGTGATTTAATGATGCGCTACAACAATGAGCAATGGGATTTATTAGATGCTTTTGGTGAGATAGCACCAATTATTGGGTTTGATTTTTATCACTATCAAAACAATTTTTGGATGCACATGTATGGTAATTTAATATTGGGCCATCACAAATACCTAAAAGGCGACGTGGACTTTAGTTATTTAAATAGAAACAATTGGGGTAAAGGAGGTCTTCGCGAAGATGCAGAGCTCGAACAGTGGCAAGATATACAAGGCGGTATTATGTTTGGCTGGAGAATATGGAAAACAATAGGTTTGTTTGCTGAAGCTGAGTACGTAAAGTTTTGGGATCGTGAAATATTTAACACTAATTTTGGAATAAACATAACACTAAGATAATGGCTGAAACACCACCACAAATAGGCGAAAATACTAAGGTTACCTTAGACTTTAAAACAATAGGTATTATAGTTAGCTTTGTTATAACTTTATCGGGCATGTGGTACACACTTCAAGCTGATATAGCAGAGGCTATGGTAAAGCCAGAACCCGTTATAGATCGCGTTGAGTATGATTTGAAAGATGAACTAATACGCCAAACGATAATGGACACTCAAGAAGATGTAGAGGAAATTAAAGAAACTATTGAAAAAATTGATCAACGTTTATACGAAATACAAAGAGGAAGATGAAAAATTTAATTTTACTTTTATTTACAACAATCGCTTTTAGTCAAGTAAGTGTGCCTGAAGATAAATGGATAGATGATACTAATTTTGAAAAGGCTATAGCTCAAGTGTCATCTTTTGGTGAAAATAATTTTGAAACAATAGTTGTAGAATTTTGGGCGGATTTTAATAAAGAAAATTGTTTTAGTGAGTGGGAAAAATTAAAAGATGCTACATACTATAGAATAGATATAGCTAAAGCTCCTAAAGCAAAAAAGAAACATAGAGTACGTATGGCTCCAACTTTACTTATATTTAAAAACGGTATTAAAGAAGCTACATTTAAAGCTGGATTAGATTTATTACTACCTACAGATCTTGAAGAAGTTCAAGCAACTATAGATGAAATAAATCAGGCTGATAAATTTTAATTTATGGAAAAAATAAGCAAGCATATAACATACGCAGAGGCAATACACTCTAGTACTGCTAAGCGCAAAAACATAGATAACACGCCTAATCCTATCCAAGTAGAAACAATGGGCTTAACCGCTAGAAAAATCTTTGAGCCACTTCGTGAATGGGTTGGTGGGCCAATTAAGGTCACTTCTTTTTTTAGATCAGCTGCTTTAAACGAAGCCATAGGAGGGTCAAAAACTTCTCAGCATTGTAAAGGCCAGGCAATAGACTTAGATGACGTCTATGGGCACAAGAGCAACGCAGAAATGTATAAGTGGATAAAAGAAAATTTAAATTTTGATCAGCTTATATGGGAATTTGGTACTGATACCAATCCTAACTGGATTCACGTGTCTTATGTTAATGACGAAGACAATAGAAACAGATGCTTAAAAGCATATAAAGAAAACGGTAAAACAAAGTATAAATTAATATAAAACAACATGAAAACTCAAAACAAAAGAAAAGGAATTGGTCCAAAGTGCTTAGGATCGCCTATGAAAATTGCCCCCCTGTTAGGTATGATAGCAAAAAAAGTTATTGTTGATAAAGTTAGCGATAAACTTAGCGGTAAAGATGAATAAAAAAAGGGTGCTAAAAAAATGCACCCTTTTTCTAACTAACTAAACAACTAACCATCACACGCAAGACAATCTTCACTCATCGCTTGCTGTGCAATATCTCCACGTAGAACACTTTCTGTTCTAGTATAATACAAAGTTTTAATGCCGTTTTTCCAAGCAGCCATATGAACTTGATTAATCCATTTAGGCGTAGCCACGCTAGGAAAAGCTAGGTTTAAACTAACAGACTGATCTATATATTGTTGTCGTATGCCAGCTTGATTAACTAGTTCTAATTGGTTAATTTCCTTAAACGTCTTAAATACTTCTTTCGCCGGGATTTCGTGTGATCCAACAGTAATCCCATCAAGCTCATCCAAACCTTGAACACTACCACCATCCGCGAGAATTTTGTCCCATGTTTCATTTGTATTTATTTTAAGTTTTCTAAGTAGTTTTAAAAGTGTAGGATTTTTACGTATAAATGTACCTTTAGCGGACTGTTCTGTAAATACATTAGCGGCCCAAGGTTCTATTCCTGGCGAAACATTTCCCGAAAGCTTGCTATTGCTAACAGTGGGAGCAACAGCACGCAAGTGAGTATTACGATAACCAGTGCCAGCACACCACAAAGGTTCGCCATAAACTTCAGCAAGAGCCATACTAGCTCTTTCACTTTCGATTTTAATTTGCGAAAATATTTTCCTAGTTTCAAACTGAGCAAGTAAACCTTCAAAAGGTATTCCCTTTTCTTGGAGATACGTGTGCCATCCCAATACACCCAACCCAAGTGCTCGTCCTTTCGTAGCGGAACGAATGGCATTTTCAAAACCTCTAAGTCCTTTTGCTCTTTGAATAAATTCCTCCATAACGCCATCAAGAAACCACGTGGCGTGATATATAAGGTTGCTTCCTTTCCATTCATCATATTTAGCTAAGTTTAATGACGACAAGCAACATACAAAGCTGTGATTCTCGTCTGTGTGTAATGTAATCTCTGAGCATATGTTTGTCATATGAACCTTTAACCCGTTATCCTTGTATGCTCTAGGGTTATTCTTATTTGTATTTCCTTTAAATAAGATATAAGGTTCCCCAGTAGCTTTACGCTTTTGAAGTAATTTTCCCCAACGTTTTCTAGCATCTCTATCTCCTGCTTCAATTCTTCGCATGAACTTATCGCCGACCACAGCACACTGATGCAAGTTGAGCGATTGACGATTGACGTCTCCTTTGGGTTCACGTATTTCGAGCCACTCATCGAAATCGGGGTGATCAATGTTAATATTAACCGATGCAGCTCCTCGTCTGACAGATCCTTGATTAGTGGCAAGTATTGTTGAATCGTATATTTTACAAAACGGCACAGTTCCATCACTTGTTCCATTGCCTGTTATTTTAGCGCCAGCGGGTCTTATTTGATTTATGCCGATACCAACTCCACCGCCGTGTTTAGCGAGTAGCATCATCTCTAGATTCTTTTGGCCTATATCTTGGATCGAATCAGCAACATCGATACCAAAGCAACTAATAGGTAAACCACGATCAGTACCGGTGTTGGATAATACAGGACTAGCCAAGCAAAGCCAACCGTTCCAAATATACTCAAAGAACGTTTCAGCCAGCTCCGGCTTATACAAGCGCCTAGCAACTGTTTTAGCGACTCTTTGGTATGCATCGCGAGGTGTTTCATCTTGAAGTAAGTAACCACCCGCAATAGTTTTTTTGTATACGTCTGTATCGCCCCACTTAGGGTAGTCCTCTCCTTTTTTCCAATCATTATTCCACATTATTTTTTAGGCTTAGTGTGAGTATAACCTTTCTTTTTCATTCTTGTATGATCAGCCATTTTATTAGCTTTATATCCCTTCCCTGTTTTAGGATCGTACATCATATGAGGTTTAAATTTTTTTGCCATTGTTTTTGTTTTTTTATATTTATATTCCGTTTATTAAGTGCATTATCCAAGCTATTAAACCATTAACGTTTAAAGCTACTAGGTTCCATTGTTTTCTTGAGCTTACTTGAATTATAACGCAAATAAAACCTATTATAAAAAATATAGGTTCTATAGTCCATTGACCAGCAATTACAAAACCCGCCCCCATATATCCAACACGTGATGCAAACTTTTGATAGCTAGTTAATTTATTTGTATACTTAAGAGCTTTTAGCAGCCGGTGTTTCCACCTTCTTTTTCTCCCCATCTTCTTTTAATTTATTTTTTAATTCATTTATTGCTTCACTGTAGCCTGGTATACGTTTAACTGTTTCCAGTGTACCTACTGCAAGATCTTTTAATCTTTTATTTTCTTCAACTAAAAATTGAACAGCTTGTCCAAGCACCTCAATTTTATTTTTCATTTCAATTAATTTACTTTCCTTCATATAGATCTTTATATATATCTCTTTCTGTTATATTACCAAATGTCTTCGAAGTCTTCCCCTTCATTAGCTTTGCTATAATCTGTCGGCCGTATTGCGAAAAAATCAGTATGAGTGACCCCGCCGGTAAGATGATAGAACCAATCAAGATTAGCCGCTGCGCTCTTGTCATACGCGAAATAGTTCCCAAGGTCAACATAACCCAGTTCAACAAGTTTTTCATTTGCTCTCTTTTTTATAAAATGCATAAGATCATTTGCAGATATGCCTTCAATATCCCCCATCTCAAACATTTTTTTAATGTATTTAACTTCTAATTTAACCATGGTTTCTGCAGCTTTTATTATGTCTTCTCTACATAAATGCAATAATTGATTGTTTTCGCTGCACATATCACGAAAAAGCTTACAGCCCATTTTACTGTGTAGGCTTTCATCGCGAACAGACCATTTCATTTGTTGTCCGATCCCTTTAAGTAAATTGCGAAGCTGAAAGCTATAAAGGACTGCAAAAGCACTATACAAGCTAACTCCTTCAGCGAAGGCTGAAAATACAGCCAAGCTTTTACCAATACCAACTGGGTTATCACCGTTATAAGCAACCAAATTATCAAATCTCTCAGCGGTCGCCGGTTCGTGTAAGAATGCTTCATAATCTTCTAATCCTAATGTTTCATTTAAATAACTATATGCTACCGCATGTATTGTCTCTTGTGATCCAAACATCATCGCCATTTGTTGTATTTCATGTTTTGGAAACCAGCCAACTACTTTTTGGGTCCAGTAATCAGAAACCGCGCACTCCGTCTGCGCGAAGCCGAGTAGTATATTGCCGACCAAGTTCTTTTCTTTATCATTTAATTTTTCTTTCCAATCCTTAATATCACCTTGCATGGGTATTTCAGTGTGTAACCAAAATGCTTGTGCTTGCTTTAACCAACCCTCTGTATAATAATCAGGGTATTCAAACGGTTTGTACGCTATGCGCTCAT
>Ga0160423_10000100_pt1 | contig 58780 bp, 54 predicted proteins | sample CRUFie14St8metaG_FD_108191 | JGI IMG/M metagenome (GOLD analysis project Ga0160423, IMG submission 108191) | Marine microbial communities from the Costa Rica Dome - CRUD Field 142mm St8 metaG | ecosystem: Environmental > Aquatic > Marine > Oceanic > Photic zone | place: Costa Rica: the Eastern...
AACTCTAGGACCGAGCAAAAGTGGCAGTGATAAAAGCCCTATTAAAAGAATGCTAAAAACCAGTAGAATATTAAAAATTAAAGAGCGTAGGAATATCATTTTCGTCCTGAATAACTCTCTGCTAACACATGATTAGACTTCTAGAGATAAACCATCCCAAAGCATCTGTCACGAAAACTAAAATGACTTACTAAAAGAATTATCAAAAGATCTATTTGTTCCTGATCTTTAAAATGCTAACGATTAAATTTTTCTATTCATCTACAGAAATACTTTTACAACGCGGCCTCCGATTACTCTTGATTTAAGTTTTTTAAAATCAAATAATAATTTATTAAACCAAAGTCCTCGTTTTGCTACAAATGGGCAGATAGCGAGCTCTTTCTTATAATACCAAACGGGGGAAATATGTCGAAAAACCAGCGCGGTCTCGCCCGAGGACTAACAAATTATGGGGATATGGATTTCAGCCTTTACCTACGAAGAGCTAACGCTGCATCAATGGGGTATGGGAAGGAGATCCTTGGGAAGACAGTTGTTGGGATAGGTGATACTGGTAGCGGCTTTAACAATTGTCACAGACATATGCCGGAGCTAATTGAAGCAGTCAAACGCGGCGTCCTTATGGCCGGAGGCTTACCTATCGTATTTCCTACAATCTCACTGGGAGAGACTTTCCTTAGCCCAACTTCGATGATGTACCGAAATCTAATGAGCATGGATACCGAGGAAATGATTAATGCGCAGCCTATGGACGCTGCAGTCTTAATTGGCGGATGTGACAAAACTTTGCCTGCTCAATTAATGGGAGCTGCTAATTCCAAGATACCCGTTATATCATTAATTACCGGCCCCCAATTGACAGGGCATTCGGAGGGAGAAAGACTTGGTGCATGCACTGACTGTAGACGGTTTTGGGCAAAATTTCGGGCAGCTGAAATCGATAAGGCCGGTATTGAGAAAATCGAATCAAGATTGGTTACCACATCAGGGACCTGTGCAGTCATGGGGACAGCAAGTACAATGGCTTGCATAACCGAAACTCTCGGTATGGCGTTGCCGGGAACAGCCGCTATACCCGCGATACATGCGGATCGTCTGAGAGCAGCAGAAGCATCAGGCGCACAGGCTGTTCACCTCGCACAAAATGACCATGGCAAACAGTTGATCCCAAAAAAGATTATCACGCCAGAATCTGTTGAAAATGCATTGAGAATATTGCTGGCTGTTGGGGGTTCAACAAATGCTATTATTCATTTAACAGCAATCGCTGGTAGACTTGGTATTCCAATTCCCTTACAGCAACTAAATAAGTTATCTGACGAAACGCCTGTTTTGATTGATTTGAAACCAACTGGTGACCATTATATGGAAGACCTCTTTAAAGCCGGTGGGCTCGGCGTAGTGCTTAGGGAACTAAAGCCATTATTGAACGTTGACTGTCTAAGTGTAACTGGGGAAACTCTTGGAGAACGGCTCCAGGGTGAACCCGCCTACGTCGATAGAGAAGTTGTACGTTCATTCGATGAACCAATTCAAAAAATGGGTGGGTTAGTATCCTTATTTGGATCCCTGGCGCCAGGTGGTGCAATTTTAAAAAGATCCGCAGCTGATCCAACATTATTCGAAACTGAAGGTAAAGCGGTAGTATTTAAGTCTCTTGAAGATTTAGCCAACAGAATTGATGACCCCAATTTAGAGGTAGAGACACACGACATTTTAGTTCTTCAAAACGCAGGACCAATGAGCGATGCAGCGATGCCCGAGGCAGGCTATCTTCCAATTCCAAAAAAACTTGCCCAGTCGGGTGTTAAAGATATGATCCGAATATCTGATGCTCGGATGAGTGGCACAGCATATGGAACCATAGTTCTCCATGTAACGCCGGAGGCAGCTGTGGGTGGTCCGCTAGCACTTGTAAACAACGGCGACAAAATAAAAATTAGCGTCAAAAATCGTACGATTGATCTTTTGGTAGACGAGACGGAGTTGGAAAACCGAAGACAAAAATTAGTATTAGACTCCACAACAAAACATAAACGTGGATATAAGAAGTTATATTACGAAACGGTTCTCCAGGCCGATGGTGGATGCGACTTTGATTTTCTTCGAGACCCTTCACTACTAGAAACTGAAATAAAAACGGGTGATGACTACACCTAGCCTATTAACTAACTGAAAAATTATATAAAATATCGGCATTTTCGCACATAATTAACTTTCTATTGGCCTCGTTTGGCACCCATTTATTCATTAGCTCCAATAGCTCTTCATCTATGGCGGTATCACCCTTTTTTTCAAGATGAGGCCAGTTTGTCCCCCATACTAGTCTCTCCGGCGCCCATTTTGCCAATGCTGTGATGATTTCCGTTACTTCCTGGTCATCTAAGTTGTCGTTGGGAGAGAGAATATAAGGGGCCGATATTTTTACCCAGGCTTTATCGCGATCGATAAGTCTTGTCAGAGACGTAAAACTCCTCTGTTGTGTAGTGAGCGTGCGTTTGAACTGTCCTAAATGAGGGAAAACCACCCACCCTGGCCAACTATTTATATTTTTTTCCACCTCGTGGATATCGGAGCCATCTATATACAACTCAACTGTCCAGCCAATATCATTTATTCGCCATGCTAATCTATCGGCTTCCTCCCAACTTAAGCCAGAAAACCCTCGACGCATTTCAAATCTGGCCCCTACTACGCCTGAGTTGGCAAGACTTTCTAGCTTTTCATCTTCCAAATTACTTTCGATTTTGGCTATGCCCTTTATTTGAAAAGTCTCGTCTTCCCAGGGATTCCTATATAAACTCGAAATAGCATCTAAGAGGCAGCTGTTATCAGTGCCGTAGTGCTCGGGCTGCACCAAAACAGTTTTTTTAATATTCTTATTTTCACGAAATTTCGCATATTTTTTAGCAGAATAAGCATCAATTGTTAGATCCCTATTGTAGCTTAAGGGGTAGGCTTTTTTTGGACCGAGTATTTGAGCGTGACAGTCGGCATAGGTCCAGAGGGACTTTGAATGCGAGTTGTCTTCCTCTAGGGACTCTAATAATTCGTCACCAAGAAAATTAACAGTCAAGCCCACTCAAGAATCCAATCTCACATAGTAGCGCCAATTTGCCATGGAACAAATTCGTTATCGCCCATTCCTAGCTCTTCACTCTTAGTTAGCTGGCCTGAAGCTGTATTGATGATTTTCTCAAAAATCCGTTCTCCCATTTCGTCGATGGAGAGATCTTCATCTAGTATCTCGCCGCAATTTATGTCCATATCCTCCTCCATGTGGTTGAACATAGACGTGTTGGTAGCCAACTTCAATGACGGAGCTGGCTTGCAACCATAACAGGAACCTCTACCAGTTGTAAAACTAACGATGTTTGAACCACTCGCCACCTGACCAGTTATTGAGCATGGGTCATACCCTGGACTATCCATGAATACAAAGCCCTTTGTATCTATTAACTCCGCATAATTATAAACACCACAAAGGTTTGTTACGCCACCTTTCGCGGCGGCTCCAAGTGATTTTTCCAATATAGTAGTGAGACCACCTGCCTTATTACCCGGTGAAGGATTATTGTTCATTTCGCCCCCATTACGTTTACAGTAGTCCTCCCACCACCGAATTCTTTCAACCAGCTTTTCGCCTACTTCTCTATTTACAGCCCGTCTGGTAAGTAGATGTTCTGCTCCATAAATTTCCGGTGTCTCAGCTAACACTGCCGTTCCACCATTTCTGACCAGCAAGGTAGCTGCTGCGCCAAGTGCTGGATTTGCCGTCATGCCGGAATATGCGTCTGATCCACCGCATTGTAATGCCAGTATAAGTTCAGACACTGAAACGGGCTCTCTTTTTGCTTTTGCTGCTTCAGGCAACATTTCCTCTATTAATCTCAACCCATGTGCAACTGTTTTTTTAGTCCCACCAGTATCCTGCAATGTCATTGTTTGAAATTTTGGTCCGCGCTCTAACCCATAAGCGTCTAATAAAAAGTCAATCTGATTGACCTCACAGCCTAATCCTACCATAAGGATCCCGGCAAAATTTGGGTGTTGAGCAAAGCCCCACAGAACGCGTTGTAAGTTTGAATAACCGTCTCCAGTATCCGCCATTCCACAACCTGTAGAATGTGTTAGCGCAACTACGCCATCTACATTAGGGTATTCCTGTAATAGTTGGGGCGAAACTGAATTGGCTATGTACCTGGCTGCGGTTGCTGAACAGTTTACACTGGTTAAAACGCCAATGTAGTTTCTCGTTCCTACTTTCCCATTTTTTCTTTTAAATCCTTCGAACATTCTTTGCTCGGATTGAGGGAAATAATTAGTCTCTGTAACCCCTTCGCAAAACTGATAATCACGATCGAAATCACGCATTTCTACGTTATGCACATGAACATGCTCCCCTAGGTCGATATCCTTGGAAGCAAAGCCAATTACCTGGTCATATTTCCTAATTTCTTCTCCAGCCTTAATTTTTTTCGTTGCCAATTTATGCCCGGACGGAATTGGGCAAGATGAAGGTATTCGTTCCTCGTCTATCGGCGTATTCCCTACAATATCTAGTCGAGCCGTGACAACATTGTCTGCCGGATGTAGTCTTACGATCAATTTACTACCTGAGTTATGTCCTGCAGTTGCCATAGTATTATCTCCCCCAAACTATCCATCACTATAAACTAGCATCTCAATTCCGCAAATGGACTTGCTTATAAACTAAGACAAAAGGTAAAAACGTCATTCCACAAATGGGAGTTTTTAATGGGAAAGCGACTTAATGAGAAAACCATCCTTGTAACAGCTGCTGCGCAAGGAATTGGAAAAGCCTGCGTCGAAGCGTTTCAGCAGGAGGGAGCGCGAGTTATCGCTTCAGATATTAATGCGTCAAAACTAGACGATCTAGCTATGCTTCCAGGAGTTGAAACTAGGCTGTTGGATGTAATGGATCTAAATAATGTACAAAAAGCTTCAGAAGAGATTGGAGTTTTAGATGTGCTCTTCAATTGCGCTGGCTTCGTTCACCATGGCACTATATTAGAGTGCGATGAGGATTCATGGGATTTTTCTTTTGACCTAAATGTAAAAGCTCAATATCGCATGATACGGGCTTTCTTACCTTCGATGCTAGCGGCAGGTGGAGGATCAATAATTAATATGTCCTCGGTTTGCTCTAGTGTAAAAGGGATAGTAAGCAGAGCCGTTTATGGCGCAAGTAAAGCCGCGGTTATAGGACTTACAAAGTCAGTTTCAGCTGATTATTTGACGCAAGGTATTCGATGCAATTGTATTTGTCCTGGCACAGTTCAATCCCCTTCACTAGATGACCGGATTGCTGAGTTCAATGACCCCGTCCAAGCTCGAAAAGACTTTATCGCCAGGCAACCTCTTGGTCGCTTAGGGACGGCCGAAGAAATTGCCTCCATTGCCGTTTATTTGGCTTCAGATGAGAGTGCCTACACTACGGGCCAACCATTTATTGTTGATGGCGGGATCACAGGATGAGTGCGTTGGAACAATTCGAGCTAACCGACTTCGAAAACGCCAGCTCTCGAATTAGATCACATATCCGGCAAACCCCTTTAATAGAAGCCAGAGGGCTGTTTAACAATCCTCTGCCCAAAGGCCAGCTATTCCTTAAACTCGAAAACTTCCAGCCGACGGGTTCTTTCAAAATACGCGGTGCGATGAACACTTTATCAATACTGAATGAGGAGGAAAAAAAACGAGGTCTAATCACTGCATCTGGCGGCAACCATGGACTAGCCGTAGCCTATGCTGCCTTTATAGCCCAGGTCCCCTCATTAATTTTCCTCCCTGCCACAACACCCAAACAAAAAATAGAGAAGCTTAATTCTTGGGGGGCAACGACCCGGATTGTGGGAGCAGTTTGGGATGAGTCAAATGAGGCCGCCTTAGAAGAAGCTAAAAAAACTAAGATGACATACGTTCATCCTTTTGCCGATCCGCGTGTTATCCAAGGCCAAGGTACAATTGCTCTGGAAGTCATTAAATGTGTTCCCGAACTCGATACGCTTGTTGTCGCGGTTGGTGGAGGTGGACTAATTTCAGGAATTGCTGCGGCAGCAAAAAACCTCAAACCGAACATTCAAGTTATCGGTGTGGAACCTGTCGGGGCTCCAACGCATTTCAAGAGTAGGGCTGCTGGTAAAGTAATAAAGTTAGACAAGATTGACACGCAAGCTGGGACTCTCGCCCCTAAACAAACCGAGACTTTAAATTTTGAACTAATTCAGAAGAATGTCGATGATTTGATCCTTGTAGATGATATGTCAATGCAGAGAGCCGCAAAGTGGTTATGGTTCGAGTTTGGGATCGCAGCTGAATTAAGCGGCGCCGCATCAATAGCTGCTCTCTCAGACAAAGCTTTCGAAACCAAAGCTGGTAACGTTTGTTCTATAATCTGCGGAAGTGGGACAGATGGTATACCTTAAGACAATTTATCTTTCACTAATGCCATATCGGCTAAGTTAGATTTAAGCCTAAGTGGAAGGCATCAAAATTTCTAAGTTTAATGCCTTTGGCCGCTTCCGTTTTAAACGTTTTGCTGCTGATCAAAGGAACGACTTGCTCGCTCAACCCTCCATGCGACCGCAAAGGAACATCTAACCCAGAAAAATCATGGTGTTCAGAGTTAATGCCAAGAGCCTTTCTCTCCTCTGATATAATAACGATATCACCTATTCTATCGCCAGGAAGATCAAACCGTTCACACGCTTCTTTTTTCCCCAGTACTTCCACAATGCCATTAAGGTCTTTTAATTTGCTAATCGTTGGTAAAACTTCCGGCTCATCCGAAATATATATTGTTGCAAAAGACCCGAGTGCGCCATGATGCGCAACATAAGGATCCGTTATTGGCAAGATTACACGAGCCACACCAGCCCCTAACCAAGTATCCAAACTATCTTGCAAATAAATTACATCCGGCTTTCCTTTACTATCATGTTTTGCACTCATCCCGTGATCCGCTGTTAAAACAAGGTCGGCGCCGCTAGCACTTAACTGGGACCAATAACCGTCCATCATATTATAAAATCTATTTGCACCTTGAGTTCCAGGGGCAAATTTATGCTGAATATAATCTGTAGTTGATAAGTAAATAAGGTCAGGTTTCGCATTTTCTAAAAGAGCTAAGCCAGAAGCAAAAACGAATTCTGATAAATCTGCACTGTAAACATTCGGGAGGGGTAAACCCGTTAAATTTAAGAGATCTTCACAACCATTTTCTTCCAGATTCGCAATATCGGCTTTCTCTGCTGAAACGCAAATGGAGCCAGCGCTACCAAACGTCAATCCGTGTCCCAGCAATTTTCTTAGTTTATCCTTAGCAGTTACAACTAAAATTTTTGCCCCTTCCTTTTCAAAAGCAGAAAAAATCGTCGGCACATGCATATATTTCGGATCATTCATCATCACTTCAGATTCTGCATGAGGGTCATAGAAAAAGTTTCCACAAATTCCATGCATAGAGGGCGGGCATCCAGTAACGATCGATACATTGTTAGGATTTGTAAAACTAGGGATCACGCAATCAACTCTAAGATCAATACCTGTATTGAGCAATTGAGCGGTAAAAGGCATCTGACCCGCTTGAACAGCTTTCTCTATATATTCTGGTTCCGACCCGTCAATACATATAACCACAAGAGGTTTGACTGGCCATTTATAACCGCGACCATTGACAGTAACAATGCGCTCCAATTTACAATTCCCTTCCTATTATATCGAAACAGACATCCGCATCTGTTGTATTAGACGTAATCCAAGATTTTAGTTCTATTGGCCGCAAGACTTAACTATCACGAATTCAAAACTCTCTTCTTTTTCTTCTATAGACAGTAATGAATGTCCTTTTGAGTTACAGAAATGCTTAAAATCTAGGGGCGAAGCAGGATCCGTGGAGATTACACGTAGTTTGCCCCCGTCAGTTAAGCTTTGTAGCGCTTTACGAGCTTTCAATACTGGCAGAGGACACTTAAGACCACTGGCATCGACAAACGTTATTTCATCATCCATTTGGTAATTTGCCTTTTCTAATTAAGCGTTAAGATTGCGCTCTAACATAGTTTATATACTGCGTTATGAATAACTAGTAGTAATTTTCAGACTAAGCGGCATTATTAAAGTCTTCAGGGGGTATATGTAGTTATTTACCTTAATACTCTAATCACGGGAGTTTCATATCTTTCGCTGTAACAACCGGATATGACATTTTAAAATCCGTCTATCTTGTCAAACACCACTTTTCCTAATTTCCAGAAAATGATGGCTCCCTTTTTTCGATAAATGCTTTATATCCCTCTTTGAAGTCGCTGGTATCAAAACAATCAAACCCTTCATTGACTTCTTCCTCAGTCAATGTCTTACCTTGTTTTAGACCTTCCATAATTCTATTTGCAAATTTTTTATGCCACCTATTCACCAAGGGTGCCCCAGCGCAGATATTCTCCACGACTTTTCTTACTTCTTCGTCAAGCTCGTCAGGGTTAACCATTTTCGTCAGTAAACCTTTCCTCATAGCCTCTTCCGCGTCAAAAACTCTTCCTTCGAATAATATTTCAAGGGCTGTTGATTTCCCAACGAGTTCTATGAGACCCGCCATTTCAAGGTGTGACATTACAAGACCCAGGCGGCTCACAGGTATTCCAAAACGAGAGTCAGAACTTGCTATTCTTAGATCACAAACTGCTGCTAACTCTAGGGCGCCACCGATACACAACCCCCTAATTCGAACAACTATCGGGTGTTTGCAGGAAGCGATAGCTAAAACAGCCTTGTGCATCAGTTGACCATATTCTGCTGCTGTCTCGGAATTGCACCTCTCAGTCTCAAATTCCTTGATGTCAGCTCCAGGGCCTACCGCTTTATCGCCCTCACCGCGGAAGATAATGCATCGGATGCTATCCATTTTATTCAATTTAGTGAATGAGTCACCCACCATAGACCACATTTGTTTATTTAACGCGTTAAGTTTTTCTGGTCGATTCAAGACTACTGTCGCGACGTGACCCTCTATATCTATCCTTACTAAATCGTTCCCATCCATTCTCCTATCCTTTCACTTTATCCATTAACGCCCGTTAAGCTTGCGTTTGTTATGTTTGATATTCCTAAAACCTTGTTAGTTACAGAATATTCGGCATCTTCTTCTCCCAAAGGAGCTATGTCCCAAAGCCACGTGTTTCCATTCCATGGGATCTGCACGTCGTGAAGAGCTGAAAACTTGGCTATTTGCTCTCCGTCTGGACCGTTAACCTGACGTTCAATATCCGTCACAAGACAAACGTTTGTATCAAATTTTTGCAGATATGTTAGATGAGCTTGAATTATTCTTTGGGATATTCGGTCTGCGTCATTCTCAGAAATTCCATAATGCTGATCTAAAAATCTCACCGGCAAAGAAGCCAACTGAGAAAGTAAATTAAGCGAAATTACCAGACCTACTTCCTTGTCTTCTAAAAATCCCCTCGGTTCATATATCTCATCGCGACCTTCATAGATATTCGTTAAACTCTCTGTCACATCACGAACAACTAATTCTACGTTTCTGTTAAATAGGGCTTTGGCCTTAATGGGTAAAGTATGCACTAAATCAACCAGTAAAACTTGGGAAAAATGGTTTGTAAGTTGCGTCAAGGGCAGATCATATCCAAGCCCAGCACCAAAAATAATAACTTTGCCATTTGCTGGCGCTTGCCCTATAGCATTTTTAATAGTTGCTCTAGATTTTCTTAAGTGGTTACACCAATCCCTTTTACAGCGAGAGTATCGGCTCATTATTGAAACACTCTCGCGTAAATACCCCATTTCCTTAACCATAGGCGAACAGGGTGTAAACAGGTAGATTAGATTTTCAATTAACATGCTGTTTGATACACAGTAAATACTTCTTCAACCAGCTTTTACTGAATGTTTTTAAACGTTTGTTTTCTAATTACAGGCATTGCAGCTAAAAAAATGAAATTCATAATCACTGCGTCTTATGATAAAAATATAAATGCTCTTACTTTTATTCCAACGAAAACTTTACATGCGTGATTAGCAGATAGTTGCCGTTCTTGTTTTATAACCTATCTTAAGGAGTAAGGTGGCTTGATTGAGCCAATAATATACTGCAAAATATTAATCCCGTTGGGGTGTCAACGACGACTGAGAAGCTTATCGCTAACCCATTGGACCTGATCCGGGCAACGCTGGCGTAGGGAACGGAGTTATATTTGCCACAGCTTTGTCTAGCCACTATCAATTAACAACGTAAAGCTTGTAGGTGAACATTGAAACCTTTTCTTAATACTCATTCAGCCGAAACCCCTCTAACAAGACTGCTCCAATTGCTTTCAGTTTTGTGGAAAAAAAATGGTTAGTGTATCGATAGTTGGCGCTGGCGTCGTTGGATTATGTGTGGCGAGCGAGCTATTAACTCGAAACGTTAAAGTAAACATATATGACAAAAAGACGAAAGCGGGGCCTCACGCTTGCTCTTGGTGGGCCGGCGGGATGCTTGCACCCTTCTGTGAGTCTGAGAGTGCTGAAGAGGAGGTTTGCCGTTTTGGTCAGGAAGCAGCGACATGGTGGGCTAAACGAACAAATGTGATAAACAAGGGGTCATTGGTTGTAGCTTCATCACGAGACGGCGCAGATTTTAATCGCTTCAAACGGCTTACCTCTAATCACGAATTGGTTAGTGGAAAAGCCGTAGCTAACTTGGAGCCGGACTTGAGCGATAGATTTGCCCGCGCATTATTTTTTGAGAACGAGGCTCATATCAATCCTAGGATAGCTCTTAGAGATTTAACAAATCGGCTAAATCAGGCTGGCGTAGAAATTTCGACAGCAGAGCCACCTAAAGGTTCGACGAAACATATTGATTGTAGAGGGCTCGCCGCTAGAGACATCTTGCATGACTTAAGAGGTGTTAAAGGAGAAATGCTAGTTATCCGAACTAGTGACGTAAGTTTTCAACGTCCCATACGTCTTTTACACCCGCGGTTACCGTTGTATATAGTACCTAGAGGAAATGGTGTTTTCATGTTGGGAGCTACAACTATCGAAAACGAGGACGGCGAGAATGTCTCGGTTCGCTCAATGCTAGAACTTTTAAGCGCTGCATATGCACTTAACCCATCTTTTGGGGAGGCAGAGATTTTAGAAATAGGGGTTGATCTACGCCCGGCCTTTAAAGATAATTTACCCAAAATAAGAAGAATTGATGACGTTATTTATGCTAATGGTCTATACCGTCACGGATATTTATTAGCACCTGCTATCGCCAAGCAGGTTGCTGACCTCCTACTTGATGATACTGCTGGAGAATTCGTAGATGAAAATTACCATTAATGGAAACTCTCAACTTATCCAGGCAAACAACTTAGCGGACCTGCTTCTCGAACTTAAATACCACGGTAAGTTAGCAACCGCATTAAACGAAAACTTTATTCCGTTTAATGAAAGGACAAAGACCACACTAAAAGATGGCGATCGAGTTGAAATAGTAGCCCCGATGGAGGGCGGCTAGGATGATTACATTTTATGGCACTGAACTAAAAAGCAGACTTATGCTGGGAACATCCCAATATCCTTCACCTGCCATCCTTGAGCGCGCTTTCAAAGCTTCAAACGCCTCTGTCGCCACGGTTTCGCTCAGAAGAGAGGGACGGGCGGGCGCAGGACAGCCTTTTTGGGATATTATTCAGCAACTAAAAGTGAGAGTTTTACCTAATACGGCGGGGTGCCATTCTGTGAAAGAGGCTGTTACCACCGCACATATGGCGCGAGAGGTTTTCGATACCTCTTGGATTAAACTAGAGGTGATTGGCAATACCGATACTCTTCAACCGGATATTTTCGGTCTTGTAGAAGCTGCTCAAATTCTTACTGACGAAGGCTTTAACGTTTTTCCCTATTGTACCGAAGACTTGGTAGCTGCCGACAAATTACTGGGCGCGGGGTGTGAAGTATTGATGCCATGGGGAGCGCCTATCGGATCGGGTATGGGTCTCAATAACGAATATGGATTAAGGGCGCTCCGATCTCGGTTCCCAGATGTGCCAATGGTGATAGACGCAGGCATTGGGCTACCGAGCCACGCATCACGAGCTATGGAGCTCGGCTTTGATGCTGTTTTATTGAACACAGCAGTTGCTAAAGCGGGTGACCCTGTAAAGATGGCCAATGCTATGGCGCAAGCTGTAACAGCAGGTTTGCTTTCCTCGCAAGCCGAACCAATAGAACCAAGGGATATGGCAAGTCCGTCAACGCCCGTGATTGGTCAGGCATTTTTATCATGAAGTTAGATCGCTTCTACCCAATTTTTGATGATAGTAGTTGGCTCAAACGGCTACTTCCATTGGGCATAAAACTTGTTCAACTACGTGTGAAAGATAAATCCGTCGATAATGTGCGAGAACAGTTAATCCGTGCAAAGGAATTATGCGAAACTTACGATGCAACCCTTATTGTCAATGATTATTGGGAGCTTGCAATCGAACTACGATGCGACTGGGTTCATCTTGGCCAAGAAGATTTAGATGACGCGGACGTAGGTGCTCTAAAAAAACGTGGGATTAAACTGGGTTTGAGCACGCACGACCAAGACGAGTTAGACCGAGCTCTGACATTTGATCCCGAATATATCGCACTAGGCCCCGTATATCCCACTATATTAAAGAAAATGAAATGGCATGAACAAGGTTTGCCCAGGGTAACGGAGTGGAAAAAATATATTAAAGGTATCCCCCTTGTTGCAATAGGTGGAATGACCGTAGAACGAACAGCAAAAGTTTTCGAAGCGGGCGCTGATATTATTTCAGTTGTAACGGATATTACGCTAAACAAGTCACCCGAAGCACGTGTTAAGAGCTGGATAGACGCGACACGCTAACTAAAACATCTTCGTTTCTCGTAAGAACTTAAACGAGCTATTATTCCATACTTACTTGGTAAAGTACTTCCCCCGAATGATAAACTTGGCCAAAATTACTCGCGTTGGCGGAAACCTCAATAATGCATATTAAAACGGCTGTGCATCACTTAAGCTTCAGGGTATATTATGGATCAATCCAAGAGTAAAAGTAATGGGGTTTCTTTATGACCGGAGAATTGACTACAGATACGCGAATCATGCCTGCGCGACTTGCTGCAAAAATTCTTTTAGATATTAAAGCTGTAACAATCAGCCCGGATAATCCTTTCACATTTACTTCAGGAAGACTTTCCCCTGTCTATGTCGATTGTAGACGCATAATTTCGTACCCGCGAGCCCGGTCTTTACTCATGCAAATGGGGAGAGATCTCCTCTACAATCAAGTTGGAGCGGAAGCGTTTGATGCAGTGGCCGGCGGAGAAACTGCTGGTATTCCTTTTGCCGCTTGGATATCAGAACTATTAGCGCTTCCTATGTTATATGTAAGGAAGCAACCGAAAGGTTTTGGCAAGAATGCGCGGATAGAGGGTACATTTAAAAAAAATGCACGGGTTCTTTTAGTAGAAGATTTGGCCACTGATGGAGGCAGTAAACTTAATTTCATCCAGGCAATTCGAGATGCTGGAGGTATTATCGAACACTGTTTTGTGGTTTTTCATTATGGAAATTTTCCTGAAAGCGTAACAAAGCTTAAGGAGCAAGGCGTCTCTCTCCACGGCCTATGCACTTGGTGGGATATACTAGAAGTGGCGAAAGAAAAATCTTATACAGATGAAGAACTCGAAACTGTCAGACACTTTCTTAACGATCCCGATGCTTGGGCCGAAAAGTACGAGCCAAAAACAAACAACTAATGTGGGCTTTTAATCAATGCTGAAAATTCATGGAAGAAATAACTCTTCAAACGTTCAAAAAGTTGTGTGGGCTCTTGACGAGATGAAGGTTCAATACGAGCGGATCGATGCTGGTGGAGAATTCGGCATAGTAGATGAAGCGCCATACCTCAACATGAATCCAAACGCAAGAGTTCCAACAATGGAAGAGGATGATTTCATTCTTTGGGAGTCCAATGCTATTGTTAGATATCTTGCTGCAAAACATGGCGATAAAGAATTCTATCCAGATAATCCAAAAATTCGTGCAAGTTCCGATCGTTGGATGGACTGGCAGCAAACTACAGTAGCACCGGTAATTACACCAATATTTTGGGGATTAGTTCGGACACCAGAGAATGAGCGGGATATGTCAGTCATCGAAGCAAATCGGCTTAAGATGATTGATGTTATGAAAATCCTCGACAATAACCTTTCCGACAAACCCTTTGTTGCAGGCGATAATTTTACTATTGGGGACATCCCATTGGGAATTATGGTCTACCGATGGCTGGAACTTATTAAAAATCGTCCCGCAATGAACCATTTAGAAAATTGGTACAACAATTTGACCGCACGGCCATCATTTAAAAAAAATGTACTCGAAATTCCGCTTACCTAGTTCGTCTTTTGGTTGCTAACAACAGATTATTGGCTGAAAAGGCCATCAAATGAAACAACTTTACTGGCTCCTTATTGGGTTGTGTCCGCTAGTTCTGTTAATAGGCTGTGACGAGGCTGAGACTATATCCCTTAACAAGCGAGAGATGCAGCCACCGAAAGGGCAAGGGGCAACAAAAGAGATCTGTACTGTAATTAGAAATTATGCTCCCTTTAGTGTAACTGGGCGGGTACAGCTAAAATCACGCGAGAGGAAAAATTTTAGACTCGCGAGAAACGAAAGTAAGAAAGTTTGCCTAAAAGGAATGCTATACGGTGGAGATACAATTTCATTTGTATTAACGAACTATCTTACACTTCCCTTATTCTCATGTTACTCGAAGTGGGATCGATCCATCGACGTTTATGCAAGAAAACAGGGAGATAGCTGGGTTTATAGAGCAACATGTAGAAAATGATGTCACTCACGCAAAAGTCTTCTGTATCGAACGTATAATGTTTGGTCAGACAATTTTTCTCGGTGAAGGTAGCCTGTGAAGTTGTGATTCAACAAGTTGAGGGGTCACAGAAGACGGTTGCGCACCCTCAAATTTACACGCCAATCCACTTGCTACGGTCGCTCTCTTAAGTGAGTTAGTACTGCATTCCCCTTTGAACAGACCGGCAGAAAAAGCACCTACAAACATATCACCCGCTCCCACTGTATCAATTGCCTCTATCTTTAATGCATCTATTTTATAAAGACCCTCTCTGGTGGCCAGCAAGCTACCCTTTGGGCCAAGCGTAATAATACATTCGGCATCAAAACGCTCGGAAAATTTTATGGCGTATTCTTCAACTCCTTTTTTTTGACCAAATAAGCTATTAGCTTCGATTTCATTCATTATCAAATAGTCGCAGCACTCGATCGCTGTTGGTTGAATTACATTTGCTGGAGCGTAATTAAGAATGATTTTACAACCTGCAGCTTTTGCACGAAAAATAATATCCTCTATTTCTTTTACAGGTACTTCCAACTGCAAAACTATGTACGTGCATAGGCTTAAATCACTATCTTTTATTTGGTTAGAGCATGTCTCAAGATTTGCCCCACTAGCAACAACAATTTGATTTTCGCCATCCTCTTCGACCACGACAAAAGCAGTCCCTGTTGAAGTACCTTTAGAGTTCACGCGATTTAGATTTATCCCAACATCGCGAAGTGATTTAAGAACCTGGACTCCATAAGGATCCTTACCAACAGAACCCGCAAACATCACTTCAGCGCCAAGACGAGCAGCAGCCACAGCCTGATTCGCGCCTTTTCCTCCTGGATAAAACGTGTAGGAAGGGCAAAGCACTGTTTCACCAGGTCTTGGAAGACTTTTTACACTTAGGAAAAAATCTGCATTTATAGACCCAAAAACAAGTATCATGAATTATTTCCTTTCCCACTAAAAATTCTCGCAAGAACATACACCAAAAAGTTGTAATGGGATGCGGTAGAGATTACAAATTACACATGTCTAACATATATCCAGTCATACTTTCCGGTGGCTCAGGGACCAGACTTTGGCCTATATCTAGGTCTTTATATCCCAAACAATTCCTAAAAATAGGAAGCAGTCAAAGCTTTTTTCAAGAAACCGCCCTAAGATTTTTTAATCAGTCTGGGTATGAAAACCCTATCATTATTTGTAATTCTGAGCATCGTTTTATCGTTAAAGAACAACTTGCAGAATTGGACATAACCCCTACCGCTGTGATATTGGAAGAAGAAGGTCGAAACACGGCTGGAGCTGCTGCCATTGCTTCACTAAAAGTATCTGACCTTGACCCACATGGGTTGGTGCTTTTGTTAGCTTCAGATCATTTGGTCAAAAAACCTTCAACACTTCGACAAGCCATACAAGATGGGAAAGAAGCTGCATTTGCCGATAAGATCGTCATATTTGGCATTAAACCCACAAAACCGGAAATAGGCTATGGGTATATAAAAATGGGCTCGTCGATGACGGGCTTTGAAACTGTTTTCAATGTGGATGAATTCGTAGAAAAACCAGATCAAAAGACGGCGGCCTCATACCTTAAGTCAGGAGATTATCTGTGGAATAGCAGCCTATTTCTTTTCAAACCTACTTGTTATTTATCAGAACTTGAGGAATTAAATCCAGAAATTGCCAAGGGTAGCAGGAGAGCATATGAGGAGGCCAAAATGGACCTAGGCTTCCTTCGACTTAACAAAAAAGTTTTTAATTTAATACCCTCCATTTCAATCGACTACGCGGTAATGGAAAAAACTCCAAACGCAGCTATCGTGCCGGTAGCCCCGGATTGGAATGATATCGGCTCATGGGATGCCTTATGGGAAACTCTTGAGAAAGATGAACTAAACACAGCAACCATCGGCGATGTAATAAGTCTTAAAACAAAAAACACGCTTGTCCATTCCACGTCGAGGTTAGTGACTACTATTGGTTTGGATAACATCATCGTTGCAGAAACTTCCGATGCCATATTGGTTGCCAATAAAGATCACACTCAGTCTGTAAAATTGGTGGTGGCTGAGCTGAAGACCCTGAATCGCTCTGAACATATAGCGCACAATATCATTCACCGTCCCTGGGGGACTTTTGAAATACTAAATACTGGTTCCAAATACCAAACTAAACGCATTACCGTTAATCCTGGAGCAAGCCTTTCCCTTCAAAGCCATAAAAAGAGAGCAGAGCATTGGGTTGTCGTAGAAGGTATTGCCAACATAACCCTCGGCGAAGACCTACAACACTTGGAAGATTTGGAATTGCACCCTAACCAGTCAACTTACATACCGATTGGTTTCCTGCATCGCTTAGAAAACAAACAACAAACACCTCTGGTCATTATCGAGGTTCAAACTGGAGGGTACCTAGGAGAGGATGATATTGAGCGTTATGAAGATTTGTATGGCCGTAATGTAAATAAGATTTATCCAACAAAAAAATGAGTTCTTTAAATCGAAGAGACCAAGTCGATGCTCTGATTTTTTGCTCCAGTCTCTACCTGGTGGACGGCATCTACTAACTTTTTGTTCACGGGGGCGTCCAAACCAATCTCTTTTGCTTTTTCCACCACAAAGCCATTTATCGCGTGGATCTCGGTTCTCCTTTTTTTTGCTATATCTTGCGCCATAGATGGCCGCGACGCGTCACTCCTTCCAACGGCACTTTCCTCCATAGTATTTTCCATAATATTTATCATCCCTTCGTCGCCATCCATAGCTTTAACCCATTCATTTGGGGCAAATTTATTTATTGTCTCAAGCTCATATCCCAAGGCCTGCCCGATCTTTACGGCCTCACCAGCTAGGCGTATACTGAGCCGTCTAGTTATAGGCTCCTTATCACACTCGTTTGCACCCATACCTGTAGCCGCGCAGATTCCGTTTCTCATTGCGTTTGCGACCAACTTTGACCACCTCTCACCCCATAGATTAGACGTTACTTTTGCACTGTCTACCGCTGACAACAGTCGCACTATTTCTTCTATTCTAGGTGTGATGCGCCCATGCACTTCACCTGCTCGGAACACCGTGTGTTTTTTTCCACCTAATGGAACCCCTCTCCTCACAACTCCTGGCCCAGTCAGTTCAACGGCTATTTTAGCTGCAATACAGCCGGTTGTGCGCCCCCAACCCACGATACTAGCTATCGTTTCCTCATTGATGCAATTCTGCAAAGAGACACAGAACCCGGTTGGTGATAAATAGTCTTTAATGAACATGGCTGCCCAAGCTGTATCGTAGGATTTTACACATATAAACGCGATGTCGATTGGGGCCTCTCGTGCCAGAGATTGCACTTCCGTTAAACTAATCGCCCGAGCTGGAGTATTAAAACATTCTTCAGTTGTCAGGCCTTCTAACGTCAATCCATTATGATTGATCGCTGACACATGTTCAGGCCAGGGGTCGACAAAAATTACGTCTTCACCCATTCGTGCCATATAACCGCCAACATATGAGCCTACCGCTCCGGCACCCATTATTAAAATTCTTTTTGGCACTTCGGTCTCCCAGTTTGTGTTTCTCTTTCTTAAAATTCAGTTGCCCCAATCGTAAGTCGGTGCATTACCCGCCTCTCACCATGATAATCATTTAAGGCTCTGTGCTGCGTGCAACGATTGTCCCACAAAACTAGTGTTCCTTTTCTATATCTCACCCGACACGTAAAATCTGGCTGAGTTGCATGATTTTTTAAAAAGTCTAGTAAGGGTTTACTTTCTTCAACTCGCATATCCTTAAAACGTAATAGGTGACCGGAACTTACATAAAGCGCCTTTTGACCGGTCTCAGGGTGCTTGCGGACGATTGGGTGATAAAAGGATTCTTCTGCCCTATCTAAATTGGCAACATCGAAACGAGTGGCGTTCATCACATTACGCCTGCCCCCGGCATGCTTTAGTGCAGCAGAATATTCCGCCTCCATGTCGTCTAATAAGGACTTTAAGCCCTCAGATAAACTTTCATAGGCCAAGTACAGGTTTGTAAGCATGGTGTCACCGCCCTTTGACGGGACCTCGAGGGAGTACAACATTGTACCCATCGGAGGCAATTCCGTGAAAGACATATCGGAGTGCCAATTACCTCCAAAATTTTTTTTCTCATCTGGCTCTTTGCGGATTTCAAATATTTCCGGATGTTGTTGTAATCCCTCAACGAAAGGATATTTAACTAATTTACCAAATTTCTGCGCAAATAATTTACAAGCCTCAGGGGTCAAGGATTGATCGTGAAAAACGATTACAAGATTTTCTAAAAGAGCTTGGTGGATTTCTGTAAAAACTTGGTTGCTGAGATTTTTACTTAGGTCGACCCCGCTTATTTCTGCCCCCATTGCACCTGACAAAGGAGCTACATTTATTGATTGATAGTTCATATATACTTTCCTAAATCGAAACAAGTCAAAAGCTAAAAGTTAATTCCTCTATCTGTAGTGCGATCATCGCATTGAGATCAATAGGAATTTATTGACATAGGTGTTACTTTAAACCAAACCTAAAACTGACAATCGACGCATCAATTCTAATAAGAAACTAGATGATTATACGAACGAGACATTTTTGCGACTCAAATCTTTTGATGCACATCCCCTATCCGTGTCGTGATATCCCAAAAAAAATCGTACCACTTCCATAGTGTTTGATTCCTTTTTCCCTGTTCTTTTATCCCTTTTATCGGCGTTTCTTTTTGCTTTAGGGGCTCAGTTCCAAAGTCTAGGCTTGGTGCATATGGACTCTCGAAGTGGGGCAGCAATAACCATCTCGACATCTGCGGTGCTATATCTTTTGGTAGCGCCATTCTTTCTAAAGCTAGAGTATCTAATTGAACCCGCGATACTAGTATTTGTTTTAGTTGGCCTATTTAGACCAGCCGTCTCGGCGAACTTGGCCCTTGCTGGATTGAAATTTCTTGGCCCAACTCTCTCGTCGACTCTTACTTCAACCGCACCACTATTTGCCGTTGGGCTTGGTATTATTTTCCTCGACGAAGTTCTTAATCTTTCGATAGCAATTGGCACGCTGGTAATTGTATTGGCGATCATGATGCTCACTAAAAAAGACGGGAAAATTTCGTCTAACTGGCCTCTTTGGGCACTTGCTCTTCCAATTGGCGCAGCTGCCATCCGTGCGCTTGCACACGTGCTTACAAAAGTTGGCATGGAGGAAATACCTGATGCTTATCTGGCAGGCCTAATAGGTTTCGTTGTCTCGGCCCTTGTAACCCTTATAATTCATAAATCGCGCAGTGAGTCCCCTACTATTTCATTGAAAAACCCAGGAACAAAGTGGTTTATGAGCGCAAGTGCGTGTTTTAGTCTCGCTGTCTTATCTCTTAATACAGCGCTTTACCACGGGCAAGTAATTCAAGTGATCCCTATCGTGGCGGCCTCGCCAATTTTTACCCTTTTACTGAGCATCTGTATATTTCGACAAGAGGTTATTACAAAGCGGATTATTTTAGCCGTTTTTATGGTTGTCCCTGCGGTGATGCTTATCGCCATGGCATAAATTCGCTTACCTGGACTAAGGAAAAACCATCTTTCAAAAAATTTATAACCTTAATCGAAATCTCAAATAACTTATGGCCAGCCTGGTGGGCGATAAGTATGCCAATCAGTTGCCCTTTGATAAGTTGCACCCGCCCGAATAAGCATAGATTCCGTGAGCTTGTGGCCTACTAATTGACATGATAAAGGAAGGCCATCCTTATTAAAACCACATGGCATTGCAATCGTTGGTAGTCCCGAAAAGTCCATTGGCACGGTAAATCTTGAGTCCCATGGATCCCTGTTTTCGGGAATTGGCCCATAGGCGTCCTCTTCAGTGTAGGGGTATGCCGCTCTAGGCGAGGAAGGACAAAGTAATAAGTCTATCCCCTCCATTGTTTTGTAAAGTTCGCCATTACATAGCATGCGAGCCTCTTGAGCTCTCACATAATCCTTTGCACTAAATTTTTCACCCCTCTCCAGCCATTCCTTGAACCACAAACCGTATTCATTATTTCTGTCAGGGAAGAATTCACGGTGAGCATCTGCCGCCTCTGAGCTGCAGAGAACGGGCCAAGCTGCTAAATATTCACGCAGTCTTTTGGGCATAGATACTTCCATTATTTCAGCCCCTAACTCTCCCATAATGTTTAATGCCGCCGACATGGACTCTGTAAAGTCCGTTTCTATGCCTTGTGAACTGTATTCTTGATCCCAGCCTATTTTGAGGCCTGTAAAACCTTTATTTACTGTTTCGAAAAAGTTTGGCACTGGGGCTATTAATGACGTTGGATCGTTTGGGTCCTCACCTGAAATAACCTGCATGACGAGACCGGCATCAATTACTGTCCGGGTCAATGGCCCCACGTGATCCAGAGACTGCGCAAGATCCAACACTCCATAGCGGCTTACCCGGCCCCAAGTTGGTTTTAGACCAACAGTACCACAAACCGCTGCGGGGTGTCGTATTGAACCCCCAGTGTCACTGCCCACGGTTGCAAATGCCAAGCCCGCGGCGGCGGCAACACCGGAACCACTAGACGATGCTCCAGGCCAGTGGTCTTTGCGCCATGGATTTTGAGGAACGTCCCGTCGAGGATTATAGCCTGCCATTGCACCCTCTGTTAAATTCAGCTTCCCCAATAAAACTGCGCCGGCTTCTTTAAATTTTTTAACAACCGTCGAGTCAAATTCAGGCACGAAGTCCTCTAAAACCGCTGTGCCACCCATTGTCCGTACACCTTTTGTGAAACATAAATCTTTGATAGCAATTGGAACACCATGGAGCGGACCTCTATACTTTCCCTTCATAATATCTTCTTCGGCTTTTTCGGCTTCAATCATAGCTTCATCCACCATAACCGTTGCGTATGATTTCAATTCTGGATCTATGGCCATTATTCTAGAGAGGAGAAGCTTCGTTACTTCAACAGGGGAAATAACTTTTGTCTCGATAAGTTTTGATAACTCTGAGATTGATAGATAATGTAATTGATCAGACATCTTTTTATAACCCCATGCTTTTGCTGCAAATTTTCTTTTCAATTCAAAGGGCAAGAATTTCAAACTTCTCAGGGATACATGTTATGACAGATTATATAGGAATCATAGGGCTTGGAAACGCCGGGTCCGCAGTAGCTAGCGCGCTTGCCAAAAAGACGCGTGTTATCGGGTTTGACGTAAACTCAGACTGCAAAAACACGGCCGAGGCTAACGGTATACAATGGGCAAGCGATTACCAGGAAATTACAGAACATTCGAGTACGATCATTCTATCTCTTCCAAAGCCAGAAATTTCTATTGCTGCAACCAAAACACTTGCCGAACTCTCAAAAAAGCCGAAACTAGTAATTGAAACCAGTACTGTGACACCAAAAACTGCCAAAACTTGTTTTGAAATTTGTGAAAGCAGCGGTATCGCTTATGTGGATGCTGCAATAGCCGGAGGTGTTGCAAGTATGGCGTCTGGGTCCATCACCTTTTTCCTTGGTGGAACGAAGGAGCATAAAGATCAAGCTCGCTCCATTTTAAATCTGATTGCAAGCAATATTTATGACCTTGGTCCGGTAGGCTCGGGGATGGGAACAAAGGTAGTGAATAACGGTATAATGCATGCGTTGATGGTTGTTCTGATCGAGGCATTTGCGATGTCAAACAAGCTGGGCGTTCCAAGCCAGACAATGATTGAAATTTTAAATAGAGATGAGGGAATTTTGCGACCATTAGTGCATAGGGTTCAAGAGCGTATGCAAGAAGGAAATTATATAGGAGGTATGTCTATTACTAATGCAAGAAAAGATTCTGTCTTAGCACTTGAGACCGCCCAAGAACTTGGGATCCCCCTGTTTGCTACACTGGCAGCACATACTCCGTATGAAATAGCAGAAGCGAAAGAAATGGGACATTTAGATTACGCCTCGTTAGCCCTATTGTGGGAAGAATGGTCAAAGGTTACCTTCTCCCCCGAAAACTAACTGTTCTCATAAGACAGATAGGAAAAGTCACAAGTCTAAATCAGACGATAAACCGTACTGTTTAGCTAAGGCAGCAAGCTCTTCCCAAGTCGCATCTTCAACCTGTATCCCGTTTCTACGCCTTTCCACCTCTTGTTTATGTTCTATTTCACCTGGGTATAAGACCTCATCAAAACCTTCCGCTGGCTGAGTTGCTTTAAGGTATTCAGCAAATTCTGCTACTTCTGTTTTAAAAACATCCAAAGGTCTAAAGGCCTCCACCTTGAAAACGGCCATAAAACATCCATCATTATGCCGTCCCGTAGGTTCAACACCATGTCCTAATCCCGTCAATATACCGGAAAAAATTTCAATCATTGCGGAGAGCCCATATCCTTTGTAACCCTCTGTTCCACCCAGCGGCAGTAGCGGTCCTCCCGCCTTGAATGCTGCCGGGTCTGTGGTTGCACGACCTTCTTTATCTATAATCCAACCTTCAGGGATATTATTCCCTCTTGCTAAAGCTAGGTTTATTTTGCCCGCAGCAACTGCTGAAGATGCCATATCAATAAAAAAGGGCCCATCAAGATCAGACGGCATCGCAATTGAAATTGGATTTGTGCCTAGCCGTTTCTCTCTTCCACCAAATGGGGCAACATGTTTAGGACCTCGGCCAGAATCAGCGGTTATTAAAGCAATCATTCCTTCTTTTGCCGCCATCAATGGGTAAGTTGCTAAACGTCCTATATGCCCCTGGCGGAAAACAGTCGCCGCGGCTACGTTCTGTTGCCGCGCCTTTTTAATCGTAAGCTGCATTGCCCGTTCATTAGCTACATAACCAAATCCCCAATGCCCATCAATGACTGTGGTTGTGGGGGATTCTTGAATAATTTCCCACTCTGCGCCGGGTACAATATCACCCTTTACAACTCTCTCTATATAAGTAGGAATCTGTATAATACCGTGGCTATCATGTCCGGCCAGGTTTGCACTTATCACATGCCTGGCTACAATTTTACTTTCATTTTCTGGTGCACCTGCTCCTTGAAGTAATTTTTCGGCTATTCGTGTGGCGCGATCCGCACTTATTGTAGGCATTTTTCCTATTCCCTAAATTTTGAGAGTTCACTTTTACGTCCTAATGGCCACCATTAGGCATTGAAATTTTCCAATGTGACGGCGAAGGGTAATCTAAGCCCAAATTATCCCGGAGTGTTGCTCCTTCGTAATCCTTATGAAAAATACCCCTTTTCTGCAATTCGGGAACAACATGCTTCACAAAATCCTCGTAGGCTCCGGGAACATGGGTTGCTGCTATTACAAACCCATCGCACGCACGGGCCGAAAACCACTCTTCCATAATATCTGCAACATCTTTTCCGCTCCCAACCCATGGTCTATGCAAAAGGCCTCTGCCACTATATTTCATGAATTCGTTGGGTGTAGGATTCGTTTTGCCACTTGCTTCCAAGACACGATCTCGAATCCCCTGTATACCCTGCATACCCTGAATTTCATCATCCGAAAGTGGCTCGTCCCTACCTCGACTTGCGAAGTCAAAATTCAGCGCCTCAGAGAGCAAAGACAACTGATCCAAATCCGTTGGTAGTGTATCTATAAGTGCCCGCTTATCTTCAGCTTCTGCTCTAGTTTCCGCTGTTACGCAGTGCGTTAATACAGCTACCTTTACTTTCTCCGGGTCTCTCCCATGATCTGCTACATTTTGCTTGAACGCGGCGTATTCCTTACGGCCTGTTTCTAAGTTTGGGTAAGCGACAAAAACTAACTCAGCCCAGCGAGCAGCAAATCGTTGACCTCGTCCGCTTTGACCGGCTTGGATCAATACTGGATGCCCCTGATCTGAACGCGGGACGGTAAATGGTCCTCTTGAGTTGAAAAATTTGCCTTCAAAATCCAATCGATGAATTTTCTTAGGGTCAGCAAAGCGATTATTAACTTTGTCATTCAATATTGCGCCATCTTCCCAGGAATTCCAATGTCCTAATACAACCTCCATAAATTCATCTGCGCGGTCATAGCGTTTATCGTGATCGACAACTTCATTTGTTCCCATATTCATGGCTTCGCCGTTATTCAATGAAGTTACAATATTCCATGCTGCACGACCTTTGCTCATTAGATCCAACGTTGCGAATACTCTAGCTACATGAAATGGTTCATAGTACGTCGTTGTGTATGTAGATCCCAAACCCATTCGTTCCGTTGCCATTCCCATAGTCATCAAAACTGTGACCGGGTCCATTTTTACGCAACGAATACCTCCCTCAACTGTATGTTCATGGTTCCCACCAAGCATGTCGGGCATTGCCAACCTATCGTCAAAAAAACCAAGATGGAACTTTCCTTCTTCGAGCACTTTACCGATATGCCTATAAAAATCTGGTGACGTATAGTCGACTCGAGATTCTGGATGCCGCCATGAGGCAGCGAAATTAGTGCAGTTTTGAGCTTGCAAAAAACCAATGAGTGTCATCTGGCGCATAAGAGTATCTATCCAATTTTTTTAGAACACGTTTAATGTTAAAATTAATCGACCTTTATAGAGTTGTCGACCAAGCTTAAAGACATCATACGGATAATTGTTAATTATCTTTGAATTTCAGGAGAAGCGAGCGGGGAAATCCATTGAATTTCCAACAATCTATAAAATAAAATAGCCCCAGTGGCCAAGCCACTGGGGCGCCATTTTGAAACTTTAAAAGAAGTTATTTCGGTAAAGAACCTTGAACCCCTTCTACATAAAAGTTCATTCCTAAAAGCATACCTGCCTCAGCAACTTTTCCTGCTTCAACAACAATCTTTCCAGACTGGTCTTTAATTGGACCCGTAAATGGGTGCAAATTGCCATTGCGGATGTTTTCTTCCGTTTTGTTTGCCAAAGCAGCTACATCATCGGGCATATTTGTATACGGCGCCATTTCGACCATGCCTTCTTTTAGCCCATACCATACGTCTTGTGATTTCCAAGAGCCATTCATCATTGCTTTGGTTCGCTCTACATAGTAGGCACCCCAATTGTTCACAATAGCGGAGAGCTGGGCTTTCGGTGCAAACTTAATCATGTCGGATGCTTGCCCAAATCCTTTAACTCCTCTGTTTTCAGCAACTTGGAGGGGCGCAGGCGAGTCAGTATGCTGAGTAATGATATCTGCACCCTGGTCGATTAGAGCCTTTGCCGCATCACCCTCTTTCCCAGGATCATACCAGCTATTAACCCAAACTACGCTTATGCTCATCTTAGGGTTCACCGAACGAGCACCTAACATAAAGGCATTTATACCGCGCACTACCTCCGGTATTGGGAAAGATGCAACATAGCCAATTTTATTCGTTTTGGAGACTTTACCTGCTATAACACCGGCTATGTATCTGCCTTCATAAAACCGAGCACTATACGTTCCAACATTTTCTGCCTGTTTATAGCCTGTCGCATGATCAAATTTTACATTCTCAAATTTTTTGGCAGCTTTTAATGTTGGGTTCATGAAACCAAATGATGTAGTAAAAATTAATTGGTGTCCTGTGGAGGCTAGTTTCGTAATCACCCGCTCTGAGTCTGGCCCTTCTTTAACGCTTTCTACAAATGTTGTTTTGACTTGGTTTCCTAAAGCTTTTTGAACTTCCAATCGAGCTCTATCATGTTGAAATGTCCAACCATGATCGCCAATAGGCCCTACGTAAACAAAACCAATTTTTGTCTCTGATACAGATGCCTCGTCCGTCTTTTTTTGCGCTAAGAACCAAACCACAACCAACACGATGGCTAACGCCGCTACAACAAGTCCGAAAGTTTTCTTTGATTCCATTGTCTATCCCTTATCCTTACTATTTTTAGTTAAAGTTAAAATCTACCGGTTCTTTCGCAAAAATTTACCTCGACGGCGTAAAAACCTTTCCAATACTTTGCGGTGCATTAAGGCGGATCTTAGCACCATCCCTTGAGATTAAAACAAGAACAGCGATTGTCGCAAGATACGGCAGCATTGACATAAATTGAGACGCTATCTCAAGACCCCAACCCTGGACGTGAAGCTGTAAAATAGTTATAGTTCCGAATAGGTACGCCCCCAATGCAACCCTCACAGCTCGCCACGTGCCAAAAACAACCAAAGCTACCGCAATCCAACCTCGGCCTGCCGTCATATTTTCTGCCCAAAGTGGTGTATATGCCAGAGAAAGATAAGAACCGGCCAAACCGCACATAAATCCGCCAAATAATATTGCTAAAAAGCGCACGAGTAGAACTGGGTATCCAAGTGCATGTGCCGAATCGTGAGATTCACCTACAGCTCGCAGGATCAATCCTAGGCGTGTTTTCGATAAAAAGTACGCTACAAGAACCACCATAAAAAATGACAGGTAAACCAAAAAATCCTGACCAAACAAAATCTCACCAATAACAGGCATGGCCGATAATAGGCCCAAATCTAGTTTTGGTAGTGGCTCTAAGGCAATACCGACAAACCCCGTTCCAACTAATGCGCTGAGCCCAATCCCAAAAATTGTCAGGGCTAAACCCGTTGCAACTTGGTTTGCCAGAAATATCAAGACAAGAACGCCAAAGACGAAAGCCAGACTAGTACTTGCGGCTGCTCCTGCTAAAACACCCAACACAGCACTATCAGTAATCGTTGTTATCGCAAAAGCGGTAATTGCTCCAATTAACATCATACCTTCTACACCAAGATTCAACACACCAGATTTTTCCGTAATGAGCTCGCCGGTTGCAGCGAGAAGCAGCGGCGTTGATGCTGTTATGATCGTCAAGACAATTGCAACTACATCCATATTCTATTCTCTGTCACGTGCTTTCAGAAAGGGTTTATACCGAAGGCGATATCTCGCAAGAACATCACAGGCCAATAAGTAGAACAAAATTATGCCCTGAAATAAACCAGTCACAGCTGCCGGCAGACCTATTTCGATCTGAGCATTCTCTCCACCGATGTAAGTTAAGGCCATTATCAAACCAGCAAACAATACCCCCACTGGATTTAAACGTCCGAGGAATGCGACGATAATCGCAGTAAAACCGTACCCAGGCGATACTGAAGGTAACAACTGCCCAATCGTTCCCGATACTTCTGATATGCCGGCCAACCCAGCCAGACCTCCACTTATAATCATAGATAGCCAGATAAGTTTTACTCTATCGAAACCAGCATGCTTTGCAGCGGCTGGCGCTAAGCCAACCACTTTGAACTGATATCCCAACACTGTTCGACTCAAAAGTATATAAATTATGAGAACCGACAAAACAGCAAAACCGGTTCCAAGATTTAATCGAGTGCCCTCTAGTAAAATAGGCAACATGGCAAAATCTGAAAAAATCTTGCTTTCCGGAAAATTATATCCGCCGGGGTCCCTCCATGGTCCATGCACTAAGTAACTCAAGATAAGTAACGCAACATATGACAGCATTAGACTGGTAAGTATTTCATTAGCATTAAACTTTGTTTTTAAAAATGCTGGTATCATACCCCACACGATACCGCCTAATATTCCCATGAGTAATACGGCGGGAAGTACTAAAAAACTTTCTTGAGTATTTAAGAATAACGCGGTTCCGCCACCTGCTATGGCGCCCATAGTGAACTGGCCCTCCGCCCCAATATTCCAAACATTGGCTTTAAATCCAATTGAAAGCCCCACGCCTATAAGAATTAACGGGGTTGCTTTAACAATTAGCTCCGTAAAACCAAACCCAGTCGTTAAGGGCTGGATAAAAAAAGTATACAGAGACATCCAAGGGTCTTTATCAAGAACCGAAAAGATGATTATTCCACTTAAAACAGTAAGACCTATTGCCATTATGGGAGAAAATACTAGCCACGACTTTGACTGTTCTACCCGACGCTCAAGAGTGAACATGCGCTAATTTTCCTGAGATAGTATTAATGTTCATATCTTTGCCCACCCATCAAAACACCAATTTCTTCCATAGAAACTGCGGCAATGTCGCCAAGAATAGAAATCATGCCATCAGCCATAACGGCTATTTTGTTACAAACTTCGAATATTTCGTCGAGATCTTGAGAAATGATAATTACCGCAGCTCCGCTTTTTGCTAGATCCAAAAGAGCGCGTCTTAGTATTATTGCCGCACCGACATCAACGCCCCATGTAGGTTGTTCAATTATCAAAATCGAAGGCTGCTGAAGTAATTCCCTGCCTACTATAAATTTTTGAAGATTGCCTCCAGATAAACTTCCAGTTTCTGCTTGAACACCGGTTGTTCTGACGTCAAAATTTGAGATGATACTTTCTGCTAATGAACTAGCTTTAGCTTGATCAATAAACCCACTTTTTTCCAAATCGCAAGTTTTCAACGCTGTAAGGAAGACATTTTCAACAAGGCTCATTTCGGTTACTGCCGCGTGACCTTGCCTTTGCTCCGGCACGAATCCCGCACCCAGTAATCGACGCTCTGCTGCTCCCTTTGAAGTCACTATTTGGTCATTAAACTTTATTATCGATGGCTCGTCTAAATCCTTTACCTCACCTGATAGAACCGACATTAACTCGGTCTGCCCGTTGCCAGCAACGCCTGCAATTCCCAATATTTCACCACCACGTACAGTGAAGGATATATTTTTTAATTTAACTGAAAAAGGATCTTTCGACGTGTAATTTAAGTTTTCGATATGAATTCTTTCAATACCATCAGCAGTCAATCTCCCTCTATTAATCTCTGGCAACTGGGACCCTACGAGCAGTTCTGCCATTTTTTTTATCGGCTCCTTAGATGGATCACAATTAGCAACCACTCTACCTGCCCGTAAAATGGTTGCCGCATGGCAAATCTTTTTTATTTCGTGAAGCTTGTGACTAATGTACAGGATGGCACAGCCCCGCTTTGACAAAATGTTCAGTGTTTCAAATAAACTTTCCGCTTCCTGAGGTGTTAAGACAGATGTAGGTTCATCAAGAATAAGGAGTTTAGGTGATTGTAATAAACACCTCACAATTTCAACCCTTTGCCGTTCTCCGACTGAGAGGGAATGGACGTAGCGATCTATCTCAATCGAGAGACCAAAATTTCTTGAAACCTCGTCTATACGAGATCTCAATTCTTGTGTTTTGCATTTTTCGTCGATGGCCAAGGCAATGTTTTCCAAAACAGTCAGCGCCTCAAAAAGAGAAAAGTGTTGGAAGACCATTCCAATGCCTAATGACCTTGCCTGGCTCGGACCCAAAATACTTACAGCGTCACCCTCCCATAGGATGCTGCCCTGATCCGGCCTTAAAAGTCCGTAAATAATCTTTAACAAGGTTGATTTACCCGCACCATTTTCTCCCACCAACCCATGGATTTCGCCAGGCATCACCCTCAAGTCTATACCATCATTCGCCAGTACGCCTGGAAAGGCTTTGCTTATTTCGCCTAGCTCCAAAAGTGCATTAGGTTCACCGCTTGCTTTGTCGTAACTTGATTTCATATTATTCTGACTATCATTCGGAGCTGTTATCAAACAGCTTGCGCACCATTGCTACAATTATTTAATAGTTATGCTTTTCATATAGATCTTCTCAAGGCAAAACTTTGATTAGCTTTACGCATTCAAAGAAAAATCTTACTCATCCACAATAGCTAAAGTTAAAACGTCCACTCAACTGTATTTAATGCCATAAAGTTTTTCCATCTATTAAGTTCATCTTCAATTCTTTTCTTAAGACTCTTGGTTAAAATGATACCTGATTCCAACCACAAACCTTTAACAGTGAGTCGCGACGAATCTCTGTGGGATTTAAGTTCAATCCGACCTATAAACCTTTCACCTTCAAGTATTGGGCACACATAATACCCAAATTCTCTTTTTCTCTCTGGGATAAATATTTCTATTTTGAAGTCGAACCCAAAAAGACGTTTAGTTCTTTTTCTATCTCTTATTAGTGGATCGAAAGGTGATAGGAACCTTACTCGTTTTGGCGGATCAGGAAGCATCGTTGCTAATACAGCAATATCAACTCTAGCATAGACCTTTCTCCAGTTTCCCTCGGCATCCTCTATTTCTATCTTTGTGAGAGAATTCCTTCCCTTTTCTTGACACCATGATCGGACTTCCTCAACAGAGATACCATTCCAAAACCTTGCTATTTCCAATTCTGTGCCAAATCCAATTCTCTCTAACGCCGTTATACAGTTCCAAGAAATAAAATCCTCGAGTGTTGGCTCAGACTCCAGAATGGTTTTTGGAACAACATTCTTTGTTACGTCGTAAACTTTCTGAAAATTTTTGCGTCCGGCAACCGCCAATTCACCCGTTCGCCACAAAAAAACCAACGCCGCTTTTGAAGGATTCCAACCCCACCAACTTCCAGATTCTGATTTTTTATTAGATATGTCGCTGGCAACTCTGATATCTCTAGCTCTAACTGGGCCATTAGTTTCAACGTAATTTAATACTTCGCTGCATATTTTATCTGGTTCACTTCCAATTCTTTTAAGCCACCATTTGCTTCTGCTTATTTTTTCTTTTGCTCTATCAAACCTTGCGCGCCAATATGGGAAAAATGTCATTGGTATGATTGAGGCATCGTGCGTCCAGTTTTCAAAAAGCGTCCGATCGTCTTCAAGATGCTTTTTCAACCATTCTCTCTTGTAAGACCTGTGACGAGAAAACAAGATATGGTGATGTGCTCTTTCGACCGTCTTAATGCTATCAATTTGAACAAAACCCATTTTATTAATCATTTTCGGAAGATCATGATCTTCACGCTCTCGGTCTTTTAAATCTGACAGCCCATGAAGATACAGAAATAAACGCCTAGCATCAGTATTAGAAATTTTATCCGTCATCGCCGTATCTTTATGTTACGCCTTTGAAATACCCTAAAACAAGATTGTAAACTTAGTCTTCTGCATCACCGTTATTTGCTACCAATACTGTCAAAAAAAATAGACTGGTAAAAGCAAGTATCATAATAATGACAGCCATCGGCACGGCGGTGCCGTCATAAAAAGAGCCGACAAGGAAGCCACAAAAGGCGCCTAAGGTCATTTGTGTAAAGCCAAAAAGTGATGCCGTGGTGCCCGCAAGTTCTGAGAAAGGCTCAAGCGCAATTGAGATAGCATTTGCCCCTATAAAACCTATGCTACCTATAATAAAAAATAATGGGATGATTATACCAATTATCCCCAAAACACCAAAAAATGAAGCCCCAACTAGTACGACAGAGCCCACACACATCATGCTAACGCCAATACGTAGCATTACTAGTGGGCCATATTTTATGACTGTTCTTGCATTTATCAGGTTTGTTCCAATTATACCTAAAACATTTAACCCGAATAAAAAGCCATAATATTGATCTGGGATTTTAAAAAGATCGATGTAGATAAAAGGTGACGCAGCGAAATACGTGAACATGCATGAGAAAGCTAACGCCCCAGATAAGATGCTACCTATGGAACGGCTATTTCTAAGTATTGTTCGATATCCCAAGACTATTGAGACTAGACGCAGGGTGTTACGTTTCTCATTCGGTAACGTCTCAGGAATTTTAAGAATCAATATCAAAAGGCAAATGATTCCAAAAAGAAGAAGTGCAATAAAAATTGAACGCCATCCAAAAAATATTAGCAGATAACCGCCGAATAGAGGTGCCATTAAGGGTGTGAATGAAAAAGCCAAGTTAATAAAAGACTGAGCTTGAGCGGCTTTTTTTCCACTAAAAACATCTCTTACCATCGCCCGGGCGATAACGCCTCCTGCTGCCGCTCCTAAAGCTTGAAAAAATCGAGCGGCAATAAGTTCCATCATTGTACCGGCAAAAAAGCAAAACAAGCTACCCAAACAATATATTAACAGTCCAACGACTAGAACCTTGCGGCGCCCCAAAGAATCCGATATTGGACCGTAAAATAATTGCCCAAGCCCCAAACCGATAAAAAAAGAACTTAGTGTGAACTGCGCACTCCCACTAACTCCGCCAAGTTCTGATTCTATAGAAGGTAAGCTGGGTAAATACATATCTATCGCAGCAGCCCCTAAGGCTGCTAAAGCACCTAACAGACAAATTAACCCGGAGCTAAAATTAATCACCTAAAGTCAGCCCCACTTGCACTTAAAAGGAGCCCGGACTTTCTAATAGCCAATCGGGTTGCAGCGAATTTAATCAAACCCTTAATTGGCCAGATAATTGTTTTTCAACCTGGCTAACGATTTTATTTGATAAAGCCTCTAGCTCATCCTCAGTGAGTGAGCTTCCTGTAGGCTGCAATGTTACGGCAATCGCGAGCGATTTTTTATTCTCAGGAATACCCTTTCCTTCATAACTATCGAATAAAATTACCTCGCGGATTAACTTTTTATCTGCTCCGCGAACGGCTCTCAATAACTTTTCCGCAGGGATTTCTTTATCTAAAATAAAGGCAAAATCTCTTTTGACTGGCTGTAGCGGTTCTAACTTTAACAAAGCCCTATTGGGCCCCTTGGAACGGGGAGAGTGTAAATTATTCAAAAACACTTCAAAAGCCATGATGGGATAGTCTACGCTCATTGCTCGAAGAACAGTCGGATGAATCTCACCAAAATACGCGAGTGCATTTGGACCCAAGCGCAACACTCCAGACCTTCCAGGATGATACCAATTTGGCACATCAACTGTTGTTTGAAGATTCGCCACGGGCACCCCAAGAACTTCTAGCAGCGCAACAACGTCACCCTTGACATCAAAAACATCTACGCTGCGAGAAACATTTGACCAGTGCCGTGCTGCTGTTTGGCCTGTACGTATACCAGCAGCTGCGACTTGTTGACCCTCTGCAGAAGCATCCGCATATTGAGGCCCCACCTCAAAAATAGCGATATCTGAGTTACCCATATTTGAATTTTTTAATGCAGAGGAGATTAAATTTGGAATAATAGATGGACGCATTTCGTCTAAGTCTGAACTTATTGGATTAATAAGTTTCAGCTCATCTTTACCTCCTCCAAACAGAAGTGCATGTTGGCTGGACAGAAAAGAATAAGTAACAGCCTCTGCCATACTTCTATTTGCTAAAGTTCGTTTAGCCTTTCCCTCTATTATCTGGCTGGGATCCAAAGATGGGTTAGGAATAATTTTATCATTTTGCATGGAAACCATGGGGATGTTATCGAAACCCCAGATCCTCACAACTTCTTCCACCAAGTCTGCTTCCCCTATTATATCACCACGCCAGGGCGGAACTTCACAATCAATTTTTTCACCCCTCCCGCTTACTTTAAATCCAAGATCTTTCAATATATCTAAAGTTTTTTCTTCAGGAACCTCTACGCCAGTTAAAGCCTTAATACGACTATATCGTAGTGTGTACGTTCGTTGCCACACCGGTTCCCTGCCATGCACGACTAACTCACTTGCCTCTCCACCACATATTTCCAAAATCATTTTTGTAGCCATCTCCGATCCCCATCCAGGCGACGTTGGATCCAGGCCTCTTTCAAAACGATATCTTGCATCACTAATTATATTTAATTTCCGTCCTGTGGATGCCGTTCTGACTGGATCAAAAATTGCTGCCTCAAGGAACATATTTACCGTTTGATCATCACAACCAGACCTTTCGCCACCCATAATCCCTGCCAAATCATCAACACCGTTATTGTCTCCGATAACAATCATGTCTTCACTAAAAGAATATTCCTTGCCATCCAGCGCCAAATATTTTTCGCCCGCTTCTGCAAGCCTTATAAAAATATCACCGCTTATTTTATCAGCATCATATGCATGGAGAGGCCTGCCTAGGTCCAGCATGATATAATTAGTGATATCAACAAGTGCTGATATTGGCCGCAATCCAACAGCCGTTAGCCGACTCTGTAACCATTTCGGGCTTGGTATGTTTTTTACCCCTTTGAAAAACCGTCCTACTACGTATGGTGCCAGCGCAGGCTCTTCATCAGGCAAATTTACTTGCCATTTTATGGGGCTCTTAAATGTACCCTTTACAGGAGATGTATCTAAAGGTTTTAATGCACCCAATCCTGCGGCAGCTAGGTCTCGTGCTATCCCTCTAACCCCCAAACAATCTGCCCTATCTGGGGTTATAGCTATATCAATTACAGGATCATCTAAGCCGGCTAATGTTGCATAACTTGCTCCAATCTCCGCGCTCGGATCCAATTCAATTATCCCCTCGTGCTCGTCTGAAACACCCATCTCGCGTTCAGAGCAGAGCATCCCATTGGACTCCTCTCCTCTTATAACACCCTTTTTGAGAATGTCTCCCGAACTTGGGATTATCGCGCCAGGTGGGGCGAAGACACCTTTAATACCTGCGCGTGCGTTGGGTGCACCACAAACAACTTGAACTTTTTCGGCACCAATATCAACTAAACATAACTTAAGTCTATCTGCGTTTGGATGTTGCTGTGCTTCCTCTACGTAGCCAACAATAAAATCCGACAAGTCTTTCGCCCTATCTTGAACACTCTCAACTTCCAGGCCCAACATAGGCAATTTATCGCAAATTTCGCCTAAAGACGCTTTTGTTTCTAAGTGATCTCTCAACCATGACAGGGTGAATTTCATTGATTAATACCTTTAGAAACAGTTGGAATGTCCAGAGGAACAAAACCGTAATGCTTCAGCCAACGGATATCACTATCGTAAAACGGGCGCAAATCGGGTATGCCATATTTAAGCATGGCAATTCGCTCTATACCCATGCCAAAAGCAAAACCTTGGTACTCATCAGGGTCTATTCCACATCCCGCTAGCACACGAGGGTGAACCATGCCAGATCCCAAAATTTCTAGCCAATCATCCCCTTTGCCAATTCTGAATTCTCCGCCTGCTCGGGTGCAGCCTATATCAACCTCCGCTGATGGCTCAGTAAATGGGAAATAGCTTGGCCTAAACCTCACGGGCAGATCATCGACCCCAAAAAAAGCCCTGCAGAAATCTATTAAACAACCTTTCAGATGTCCCATATGGCTTTTCTTATCGATTACCAAGCCCTCGACTTGATGAAACATGGGCGAGTGAGTAGCATCATGATCCGAGCGAAAGGTCCTACCAGGAACTATTATTTTTATTGGAGGAGCTGTTCTTTCCATCGTGCGAATTTGAACAGGCGACGTGTGGGTGCGAAGGACCCTAGGAACGCCGGTATCGTCGGGCGGCAAATAAAAAGTGTCTTGTTCCTGTCGCGCCGGATGCTCAGGAGGGATATTTAGGGCTGTGAAATTATAATAGTCAGTTTCTATATGCGGACCCTCCGCAACGGAAAAGCCCATCTGACAAAATATTGCTGTCAACTCATCAATAGTCTGAGTGATCGGATGAATACTGCCTGCTGTATCTGGGCGGGCAGGCAGCGTAACGTCGACACGGTCCTTCAAAAGTTGAACTTCAAGAGCGCTACTCTCTAACTCTACTTTGCGAGAATCTATTGCTGCGGTAACTTCGGTTTTAATCTTGTTTAGTAACTGCCCAGCCTCTTTGCGGCTTTCAGCATCTAAACTACCCAAGCTTTTCATAAGACCTGTTATGCTACCTTTTTTACCAACAGCCGAAATACGGATCGCCTCTATGGCTTCAAGGTCAGAGGACTCTTCTGCAGCCTTAATCAAGTTAGCCTTAAGTTCTAACCATTCATCCATTATAATCACCATTTAGTAAAATCAATTATCGGCAGAGCGTTGTATCTCAATCAACTCCAACACGTTAATTCATGGGATAAAAAGTAATTACGAAAGAGCTGCCTGAGCCTTATCCACTAGACCTTTAAATGAAGCTGGTTCGCTGATAGCTAAATCGGAAAGAACTTTTCTATCAAGCTCGACACCCGCTTTTTTCAAGCCATTCATAAATTGTGAATATGTCAGTCCATGCTCCCTGACACCAGCGTTGATGCGTTGAATCCACAGCCCCCTGAATGTTCTTTTACGGACTTTCCTATCACGATATGCATATTGTCCAGCCTTCTCTACAGCCTGAACCGCAACACGAAAAACGTTTTTCCTTCTACCGTAATATCCCTTCGCCTTATCAGTGATTTTCTTGTGGCGAGCGTGGGCTGTTGTACCACGTTTAACACGAGCCATATCTCACCCTCCTATAAATAAGGTAGAAATTTTCGGACGATTTTGGCGTCCGCGGCACAAAGTGTTGTTGTGCCTCTAGTTGAACGAAGCATGTCCCGAGGTCTTTTGCTCATACCGTGGCGTTTATATGCGTGGTTATGAAGTATTTTACCCGTTCCCGTAACCTTAAAGCGCTTCTTTGCGCCGCTTTTTGTCTTCATCTTGGGCATTTACATCTCCTTCGCTTGGATTCCAGTGACAGCTACTTCTCTGTCTCAATTTTTAGCCAGCTAGGCATGCCCTTTAAGCCATAGCGTGGCGCTGAACACCATTCGGTGAGCCGGTTTTATACAGAGAACCATTGCAATAATCAATAGTATAAATATGTGGCGATAAATCGTGACTCAGCACATGGAATAACACCTATCAGCTTAAGTAAGAGTTGGTGACAAATCTAATCTCGCAACGATTCCCTCTAATTCTTTTGAAGCAGCTGGATAATATTTCATTACCAATGGATCGTGTCCGAGGATAATGTGATCTGAAGACTCGGCAAGAAGCTCCATAGTTGTATATCTATTAAGCATCTCACCTAAGTTGTACACTATAACAAACGGGTTACGCGCTTTAGAATTTTCATAGAAATTGGCACAAACAGATGCCACAACAACCCAGCCCCTTTGTGTCCAAACCCGGACACACATTAACCCAGCAGAGTGACCTCCTACTTTACGGACAGATAATCCTGGGACCAGCTCTTCGTCTCCATCAACGAAATGAACTTGGTTTCCATAAACCTTTCTTAACAACTCACAAACATCATCCACCTCAAAAGGGCGTTGAGTCGTGGGAAAGCATATTTATCGACCTGTGGCATACGACATTTCTGTATCCCGTAGGATGAATTTTGCCTTTGGGAAATCTGCGACACCTTCCGCAGGCGTTGTTAAAAGAGTTGTAGCCCTTTTTTTGGATGCTACTTCCCCAAAACCCGTACCTACAATGTATGTTCTTTTATCGTTTTTAATTACCCATACAAAATAGTCCAATGGCGTTGGAGCATCATGCTTATTTACTTATAGCATGTTACCATTTCGGTTCCGATTAGCATTGTGTGTATTTCATCGCATAAATTTCAAATCCTTCTCTATCTTCTGATTTACTCATCTGGTCTTCTCCCCGAACAGATTCACTCTATAACTATTTAAACACTGTAAACTTTAGGCCTCAGAACGTAATATAAACAAGCCGGGCAGATTACAGGGAGCAAAACGAATGAAAAGTATCACAGTCGGGTTCATTGGAACTGGCGCGATGGGTGAACATATGTGCAGACATATTGCCCAAAGTAATAGTTACAGCGTTTTAGCCTATGATTTGAACGAAGCACCTCTCGAACGACTCAAGGAATACGGGGTTAGTAAAGCGAGCAGTTGCCAGGAATTAGCAGAAAATAGCGACGTAACAATTCTTTCTTTACCAGGCGGGCCAGAAGTAAAGGCTATTTGTGATAAAGTATTATTCCCTGCAGCGCGCAATGATTGGATTGTCATTGATATGTCAACGACACCAGTAAAACTAACCCGAGAAATTGCTTCCCAATTTGATAAACTAGGAACAAAGTTTTTAGACGCGCCAGTAGCAAGGACTCAACAAGCTGCAATCGATGGGAACCTTTCTATCATGGTGGGCGGCGATCCAGGTGCGTTAAAAGAGGTAGAGAAAATTCTCCTCTGCATGGGGCCTGATATAACACATTGCGGCTCCACAGGCTGTGGCCAAATAGCCAAAATTTTAAATAATATGGTCGTTTTTCAAAACGGTGTCGCGCTGGCCGAAGCTATCACCATTGGTCAACAAGCCGGCATGGATGGCGGGGAACTACTCAATATTATAAACAAAAGTTCAGGTGGATCTTTCGTTGGGATGAACCACGGCATTAAATCGATGGTTCCTGGCACATTTCCACTAAAGCAATTTCCAGCAAGATATGCTCTAAAGGACCTTTCATATGCATTGCTTCTTGCTGAAGATGGTGGCATCAATGCCAAAGGCGCGAAGTTAGCTGGTGAGATGCTAGAGATTGCCATTCAAATGGGATATGGCGAGGAATATTGGCCGACAATAATAAATGTGGTGGATAGAGATTCTAAAAATTAATTTTTCTACGAAACTGCCAATTCAGGCAACTTTGGTAAACGGTTTCATATAAAACTCTTTCAAGAATACAGGGTTAAAGAGATCACACTAGGTATCTTAAGCTATGGCAAAGCCACTAAATGAAAGTTTTCACAAAGGAAGTCATAACGATCTTTTCATACTCCTTATCATTATAGCGATTGTCACCACAACCAGGATTATCTTTCTTTTAATCTCAGAACTAAACTTGCACGGAGACGAGGCTCAATATTGGAGCTGGAGCCAAGACCTGGATTGGGGTTACTTTACAAAACCCCCCCTTATTGCTTGGGCGATTCACCTCACCACCCTAATTTTTGGCAACTCAGAGTGGGCCGTAAGGCTCTCTTCTCCTCTTTTTCATGCTGGAACAAGTTTGTTTTGTGCTCTTCTGGCAACTGAGCTATTCGGAAGAAAAGCTCTCATTTGGACAGGAATTATTTTTTTAACCCTGCCCGCTGTCTCTTTTTCAAGTTTTCTCATATCGACCGATGTTCCATTACTGTTTTTTTGGTCGGTTGCGCTGTATGCGCTGCTCCAAATTCTAAGAACACATCATTTTTTGTGGGTTGTTTTATTGGGTGTTGCTCTCGGAGCCGGACTGTTGAGCAAATATGCGATGGGTTATTTCATAATCTGCTCATCACTAGCCTGTACCTTAATACAGCAACACCGCTGGTTTCTAAAAAGTTACCATGGACTAATTTCAATACTGATCGCTCTAGCCATTATTGCACCAAATATTTATTGGAATTTTTATAGTGGTTGGGCAACGGTCGCTCACCTTGGTGACAATATTAATCTTAAAGGTAATCTATTTAACTTCAGCAATGCTATTTATTTTTTGGCGGAACAAGCTGGTGTCTTTGGCCCAGTGCTCTTTGTAATTCTTGTAGCAAGCATTATTAAACTTTTAAGAGGCAAGTCTACAAATACTGAAAAATGGCTCCTCTGTTATATTTTGCCTATATTGTTAATTGTGACCCTCCAAGCCTTTCTCTCTCGAGCAAATGCTAATTGGGCAGCCGTTGCTTATGTTGGAGCGACGATCCTAGTCTCTGGATGGCTAATTTCTAATAGGAAAAACTTAATAATTTACGCCTCCACTGCCCTGCATTTTCTAATTTTATTTATTTTGGCTGTATACTTTTTAGATCTACCAGGCATAGAACCACCACTAAAAAGCGACCCTCTTAGAAAATTAAGAGCATGGGATCAAACCTCGGAACACGTAGCGAAGTTTATGAAGCAATATCCCGGGCACGAATTATTGACAGACGACCGGAAGACCATGGCTTCACTTATTTATGGGCTGAGGGCAGAAAAATACAGACCATTAATATGGGATTACGATGGCATTCCAAATCACCATTATGAGCTTGCTGCAAAATATTACGGCAAGCCACAGGACAAAATTTTACTCGTTGCTAAGTGGGATAACCCATACCCAATCCTAGATCGTTTTTTGTCGGTTGAACGTCTTGAGAAAATAGAGGTGCAGACCGGAAAAGGTAGAGTAAGAACTCTCCACGTATTCAAATTAGCTAAATATTTACCTGGGTAAATTGGATGTCGAAAATAAAATTTAATTTGTCCAAAATAACTCTTATGGCTGCGACTCTAACGGCTGTGTCTTTTATTTTTGTGGGTTTTCCACAAATTGATATAACAGTATCAGCACTTTTTTATAAACCGGAACGAAACTTCCTCTTGCGCGATACATCCCTCCACCTATTTGTTGACTCCTGGATCAGACCTTCAGTCAAGTACCTTGCTATAGCATTCGTAGTTGCCTGTGTTTACAAACTTTTGCTTGGAAAATCTCCTATTAAGCGACGATTTAATATTGTGGCATTTTTATTTTCATCATTTTTTTTAGGGCCTGTTCTACTCGTGAACGGTTTATTGAAGGAATTCATTGGGCGAGCCCGACCAAAAAACATTATTGAGTATGGTGGGACTAAAATATTTTCACCTGCCTATTTTCCGGCAGATCAATGTGAAACAAATTGCTCATTTGTATCGGGAGACGCTGCTGTTGCATTTTCAACAATCGCGTTCGCATTAATATTCAAAGGCAAATTAAGATTCCAAATGGTCGCGGTCGCTTTATCGTTTGGCGTTTTGGTAAGCATCTACAGATTAGGAACTGGGGCGCACTTCCTTAGCGACACAGTTCTTTCTGGCTTATTCTGTATCTTGATTATCCTAATTTTAGAGAGAATGCTGCTGGAAAAAGTAGATCAAACTTCAAGGGTAAGAAATTAGGAAATACAGAGTGAATCCGGCATACCGCTTTCTACTATGTCGTCGAAAAAGTGCGTCCCGTAACTCTCTAAAATTTTAGTTAGTTACACTGGTATCAGCTATTTCCCAAAGAACCAAATTGCTCCTGATAACAACGCCGATATGGCTACAGCTCCTCCCCAGATTAAAGACACTAACAATCCCAATGAAGGCTCAATACCTAAAATAGTAAAAAGCGTAACGACCGTACCCTCTCTTACCCCCCACCCTGCTATAGAAACTGGAACCAATTGAACAAGGCTTATTATTGGAAGTATCCCCAACATCGTAAAATAATCAGCTTGAACGCCAATTGCTAAAGTAAGATACCAAAGGCACAACGCGCCAAGACCATGAATGATAAGGCTAATTAAAATAGCGTAAGCTGTTATAAAGCGTTCTCGCCCTAATAAATTAGCTTCTACAAAAAGCTGCCTTAACCAATTGTAATGGATAAGCCTGCTAAAACGCTTTTCAATATCTGCTCCGTAGTAAATGATAATCAAAGACCCTGCTACAAAAATAGCTGCTAGTAATTGAAATGTTGCAACAGGCCATGTTGGAGGCAATAGTTCCCTCATAATAAAACCGGTCGACAACAATAGTAACATCAGGGAAGCTAAACCCGTTGTGCGATCTAAGATAACCGTGCGTGTTGCACGGCCTACCGATAATCCGCGTTGTCGCGAGAGCTCGATCCTTATCAAGTCTCCACCAATTGAAGTTGGCAAGATTTGATTACTAAACATTGCTCCAAAATTAATTTGAAAAATGTGGGATGCACTCAAAAATGGCCCTGTCATTCTTCCAATTAAGAACCATCGGAGCCCGGCTAGTATCATCTGAATAAAGCATACCAAAATTATGAAAAATACCGAGCTGATATTTATCGATAGCAGTGCTTGCTTCATCGACGAAATATCAACTATAAAAATTAAGAAAGCTATCAACGCCAGACTTATTGATAATCGGACGCCAACTAACGTCCATGAGGAGTTTTAGACCGCTCCATTTGGAACCTTTTTATTTTTCATGCTGCTTTCCGAATTAATAGAATAAGCCCGTCTTTCGCGTAAAGTTAACCAAGGCTGTGATCCAGCATCCAAAATTCTTTGGACTTTTTTCCTTACCTTGAACCTAGCTTATCATAAACTCCAATATTGCTGATTGCCCTCAAGGAGAGTGCGATCAAATGCGGATTTAACATCGATGAAAATCCCCCCTGCTTTTAGTGTTTTGAATAATGCCAATCGCTTTTCTTTTAGATAAAAATCATGCGGCACTAATACGAGCACCGCATCAAGATCTTTTTGATCTTGCCAGTCTGTTAACTCTATTCCATGTGTTTCAAGTAACCCTTGATCAGAGATGTATGGATCATGGGCCAAAACTTTGGCGCCATACTTTTTCAACTCATTTACAATCATAGGGGATTGACTGTTTCTTAGGTCTGAAACGTTTTCTTTAAAAGTCAAACCTAGAACGCCAATTCGACTGTCAATAATTGATACTCCTGAGCCCGCCAATAAATCGAGCGTCTTTTGGCTTACATAATCGGCTAGGCTATTGTTCAAGCGCCTTGCTGCTCGAATTAGTTCCGGATAATAACCGAGCGACTCTGCCTTTGATATCAGATAATAAGGATCAACGCCTATACAATGGCCCCCGACCAAACCAGGAGTGAATTTTTGAAAATTCCACTTTGTACCAGCGGCCGCCAATACATCGGCTGTTCTTATCTTCATCTTGTCAAATATAATTGCTAACTCGTTCATCAACGCAACATTAAGATCCCGCTGAATATTTTCAACAATCTTTGCGGCTTCTGCTGTTTGAATTGAAGATGCCACAAAAAGACCCGCTTTAACTACTGGCTCATAAATTTGTTTAACTCGGTTTAAGGTTTTATCATCCTGGGCGGCAACCACCTTTATAACAGTCTCCAAAGTATTTTTATCGTCACCCGGATTTATTCTCTCTGGTGAGTAACCCAAAAAAAATTCCTTGCCCTGCTTCAATCCCGATTCTTTCTGAATAAGGGGCCCACAAATATCTTCTGTGACACCTGGGTAAACTGTAGATTCAACTATAACAAGGTCACCTTTAGATATTACCTGCGCAATATCTCGGCACGCCTGCCTTAAAGGGTTAAGGTCCGGTAATCTTTTTTCGTCGATTGGCGTTGGAACCGTGATTATATAAGTTGTGGCCTCTTTAATCGTCGCAAGTTTCGCAGTGAAACTTAAGTTACTAGGCACCACATTACAAATGTTGTCATTTCTATCAAATCCCGAATTAAGCTCGGACACTCTTTTACTATCTAAATCGTATCCAAATACCCTTGGATGAAATTTTGCTAAACTCAAAGCGAGAGGTAATCCAACATAACCCACTCCGATAATAGCGATCGCATTCTCTTGCAAAAGTTCTATCCTTTTACTGGGGTTCTTCTACTACGAGAAAATTTTGCCTTGGCCGCAATCTAAAAATACGTTGTTACAAAACACTAATTTTTCCCACGTTCTGGTTTTCTCCACAATAATAACAAGTATAGTAAGATTGCTAGCAAAATAAGAACGATTGGAAATTCTTGTGCAAATAGAAAATTTGGACAGCAAAGACAAAGTAATCATCGTAGCCGAAATTGGTAATAATCATGAGGGATCTTTTTCACTTGCGAAAAAGTTGATCGATGAAGCAGCTCAGGCAGGCGTCGATGCTGTAAAGTTTCAAACGTTTCAAACGAAAACATTCGTGGCACCAACCCAAAAAGAACGTTTTCAGCGCATGAAAGGTTTTGAACTTACTTTTGATCAATTTAGCAAGCTCGCCGAACACGCCTGGAGCAATAACTTAAGGTTTATTTCCACGCCGTTAGACATGCCGAGCGCTAGTTTTCTGGCACAATTCGTCGATGCTATAAAAATAGCCTCGGGAGATAATACATTCTATCCACTTATCAATTACTTAGCCAGCACCCAAAAGCCCCTGATAATATCTACCGGTTTTGCCAATGAAGCGACAATCGATCAGCTTGTTTCCATTGTTCTGAAGGCACGGCATCAGATTTGTTTGGAAAAAGACTTTGCTTTGCTTCACTGTGTTTCGGCTTATCCTGTAGGAATACGGGACGCAAATCTTAGGGCAATCTCTACATTGTCAGATAAGTTTTCAGGTAAACTTTCAGTGGGATACTCTGATCATACACTTGGCGTTAAGGCAGCTACTTTAGCCGTGGCGTTAGGAGCAAGAATTATAGAGAAACATTTTACACTCGATAGAAATTACTCTGATTTTAGAGACCACCAACTCTCCGCTGATGCAGATATGATGAAACAATTAGTTAGACAAATACGCGATTGTGAAACCTTTCTGGGCGACGGAAAATTAGAACCTCGTAAGGTAGAAATTGAAACAGAAACACCTGTAAGGAGGTCGATTGCGTCAAACAAAAATTTAGAGATTGGCCATGTTGTTGAAGAAATTGATTTAATGTGGATCAGGCCTGGAGAAGGTCTACCTCCCGGCACCGAACACGATATTATTGGAAAAACTCTAGCAGAAAAAATTAAAGAAGGTGAATTATTTTCCAAGCAACATTTTTCAAATATCAAAAACCATTAGCTTAGAAATCTAACAGGTAACACATGTGCGGAATTGCAGGCGCGATTAGTAAAATAGATATTTCCTCTGATCGTATAAATCGAACCCTAGGGCTCATGAGAAACAGAGGCCCAGATGGCTCGCGGAGCGAGGTTATAACCTTCAGTAATCATAAAATATTTTTGCTATTTTCTCGACTTTCGATAATTGACCTAGGGCCGCGCGCTATGCAGCCATTTTCCAGAGGTAACTTAAAAATTATTAGCAATGGAGAACTATATAATCATACTGAGCTTCGGCGAGAATTAAAGACTCTCGGCCATCGTTTTAAAACCAAATCTGATACCGAAGTAATGTTAGCTGCATGGGAGCAATGGGGCGAAGAATCCCTAGATAGAATGGAGGGCATGTGGGCATTCGCGCTCGTTGATATAGATAAACAAAAAATAACCCTCTGCCGAGATAGATTTGGAGAAAAACCACTATACGTTTGGGAAACAAGTGAAGCCTATTTCTTTGGTTCAGAACCAAAGTATTTAGCAACTCTGGCCGGGATTAAACCAGACATAAATTATGAGCAAATCTCGAGATTTCTGGTGAATGGGTATAAGGCTTTATACAAAAGACCGCAGACATTTTTTCAAAATTTTAACGAAATTGCTCCGTCGAACTATCTTACTATTTCGGGCAATGGTTTGAGCTCTAAAGTAAGATATTGGGATCTGAAATATGCTCCAGCTCATATGGATGAGAAAACTGCTGTAGACGGCGTTACAAGTCGGCTGAAACATTCAATGAAAGTACGTTTAAGGTCGGATGTACCCATGGCACTATGTCTTTCCGGCGGCGTGGATTCCACTATTTTATCAGGACTGGCCACACGCGAATTCAATGAAAATATAAGTACCTTTTCTATTATTGACGATGATGAACGCTACAACGAAAATGGAAACATTGATGCTCAGGTTTCTTTTTTGGGATGTAAAAATTATAAGATACGTACTAGCCAAAACAACTTTTTGGATAGAATGAGTAAGCTGATCGCTTATCACGATAAACCTATATCAACACTGTCATATTATTTGCATTCATTTATGTCGGAACAAATATCAAATTCAGGTTGTCGTGTAGCTATTTCTGGTAATGGTGCCGATGAATTATTTGCTGGCTACTATGACCACTATTCGTTTTGGCTTGCGGAAATGGGAAGCCGTACAAATCACTCAAAACTTGTCGCTGATTGGAAGAATAGCTACGGGAAATATGTACAAAATCCCATATTGCAAAGCCCAGATGTTTTTCTCCATAATTCTTCCACAAGAGATCACATCTATCTAAATGCGGAAGAATTTTCCAGCTGGCTGGTCGAACCATTTTGTGAGCCTTTTTCAGAAATTAAATATTCTGACAATGTTCTCCGGAATAGAATGCTAAACGAGCTGAGACATGAAACTATTCCAGTTATTCTGCATGAGGATGACCGCAATTCGATGTTTTACTCTGTTGAAAATAGATCGCCTTATTTAGATCGAAACCTTGCAGAATTTCTTTTCACAGTCCCCTCAAGACATCTAGTAAAACATGGCTTTGCAAAATATCTACTTCGAGCGGCTGGAACCGGATATGTAAGTGAAAACGTGTTATGGGATAAGAGAAAAAGAGGGTTTAATGCACCGATAGATAGTCTTGTCGATCGAAAAGACCCACAAACTAAAGATCGTCTTTTATGCCAAAGTCCCATTTTTAATGTTGTAAAAAGAGAAAAGATAGAGAAGTTTTTACAACACGATATGAAAGAAAATTCTCTATCAAAAAATTTATTTAGTTTCATATCTGTTAAACTATTTCTCGAACATCATGAAGGTTGGACAGTTTGAAATATTGTAAAACCTGCATATTACCCGACACCCGGCCAGGCATATTTTTGGACGAGGACGGTATTTGTTCGGGTTGCCATGGCTACTATGATAAAACCAAAGCAATAGATTGGCATGATCGCGCTTTAAAATTCGAACAGTTAATATCTTGGGCCAAAAAACAGTCAACCACCTACGACTGTATAATCCCCGTCAGTGGCGGTAAAGACAGTTGGTATCAAGTAATTAAAGCGAAGGAAGCCGACCTAAAAGTCCTTTGCGTTACCTGGAAAACACCCGGCCGGACCAATATTGGGCAAAAAAATTTGGACGCGTTGGTCGCGAAATTAAACGTAGATCATATTGATTTCACTATAGATCCTGAAGTTGAAAAAAAATTCATGATTGCTTCTTTTGAGCGAAAAGGCGCCACCGGGATTCCGATGCACATGGCTATATTTTCAATTCCAATGAGGCTAGCCAATCAGTTTAAAATCCCTTTGGTAATTTGGGGAGAAAATCCACAATTAGAGTATGGCGGGAATAAAAAGGAACGACTTGCTAACAATCTCAATCTTGAATGGATATCACGGCATGGCGTCACAAACTGTACAAGTTTGAATGACTGGATTGGCCAGCAAGGGTTAACCTCCTCGGAGTTGGAAGCCTACAGACTGCCTACAAAAGAACAACTAAATTTGTTCAACCCTAGGTCAATTTTTTTAGGTTCTTTTTTTGAATGGAACTCTTGGGATAATGCAGAACTTGCTAAGCAACATGGTTTTAAGAGTAATCCGATTTATCTAAAAACAGGTATGTGGCATTTTGCGGATGTCGACTGTCATTTTATATCGATCCATCATTTTCTAAAATGGTTCAAATTTGGTATCACACGAAGTTTTGATAATCTTTCTTTAGAAATCCGACAAGGTTTTATAAACCGCGATACTGCCAAAAAAAAATTGACAGAATTAGGATTACAGCAACCTTATGAAGATATCGAAAAATTTTGCGAATTCACTGGAAAAACTCAAAAGTGGTTCTGGGATGTAGCTGAGTCGCATAGAAACAAAGGGATTTGGAAACTCGTTGACGGTATTTGGAAAATACCTGATTTCCTGATCGAAGATTGGAAATGGTAAATTTAGAAGAAAAAATTAATAGAAGATGTGGCTTCTGTGGGGGCGACCTCTACGTCCTCGCTAGTTACAAATATCCTCCAAAAGGCGAAACAAACTTTAACCTTGAACCATATTGGCGTCGTCTCCTTAAATGTAGACAATGTGGTCACAGCGTGAATCAACATTGCTTCGAATTTAACACAGACTTCTATTCAAATCTCTATTCAGCTTCGACCTATAAAGGTCAACTACGATCTAGATTTCAAAAAATAATGTCGTTGCCATTTGACAGCTCTGATAACCAACAAAGATTTGATTTCATCAGTAAATTCATCATTGAGTTAAATGGTTCTACGCCAAGCCGATGCCTTGATGTGGGAAGTGGGCTCGGAGTATTTCCTGCTCTACTTAAGGAATCTAATTGGACTTGTACGGCACTAGAACCTGATCCAATTGCTTGTAATTTGATTTCGGAACTAGTGGGTGTTGAAACCATAAATACTCATTTTATGAATGTAAACAATATCGGGCTATTCGATTTAATTACCTTCAATAAGGTGATTGAGCATGTTCGAAACCCAGTCTCTTTTGTTAAAGCATCAAAAAAACTTCTTCCCCCGAGAGGCATAGTCTACATTGAAGTTCCAGACGGAGAGATGGCTCTAAAGAATAACGGTACAGAAAGCGAAGAATTTTTTATCGAGCATTTTGACATTTATTCAAAAAAATCATTGGAATGCCTGTTTAATATGGCTGGATTTGAAATTTTACTCCTTCAAAATGTCACTGAGCCTAGCGGAAAATTTACCATTCGAGGTTTTGCTAAAATGCCAGAAAATTCTACTATCGATGAATGACAAAAATTTTATATTGCAGAATTTTGATAGCCAGATTTTTGGATATCCTGTCTATACGTATCAACCAAATTCGGTTTTAGATATAGAAAACGTGGACGCGAAAATCCCAAAAGACGCTGTGCTGGTTAGCATGCGGACTCCTAAAAGCTGGACCCATTTGATGCCAAAAACAGAATTTAGGGAAATAGAATGCTTAGTTATTATGGAGAGGCCGCCTGAAAAAAGCACCTCAAACGAGTTACCCGCTAATGTCCGTATTTGTTCAAAAGCTGACGCCCCAGCTTGTAAATTAATTGCGGCGGACTGTTTTCAACATGATAGATATCACAAGGATCCAATGATAGATGACCAAATTGCAACCGCCGGCAAAGCCCAATGGGCTTTTAACAATGTTAGCGGGCGGTCTGACGCAAGTTTCGTTGTAGAAATAGACAATGAGATTCTAGGTTTTAATTCCTGTCTGAAGAACAAAAATACCGCGACCATTGACTTGATAGGTGTATCGCCCAGTCACCAAGGAGGAGGCTTGGGCCGAAGGTTGGTAGAAGCAGCGCTTGTTCATTACACAAATAAGGTTCAGCTTGTGAAAGTAGGAACACAACGAGACAATCATGCTTCTATATCTATTTATAAATCGCTTGGTTTTGAGGAAATAGAAGAATATGTGACCTACCACTGGACACCAAATCAAAATGAAAAGAAATGATAGATAGAAAATTAAAAATAGGCGTCATTGGGCTGGGCGTAGGAGAACAACATGTTATCGGATACCAACGGATACCAAATGTTGAGGTCACCGACATTTGTGACATTGATCCATCAGTCTTAAAAATTATTGGTGATAGAAATGATGTACCAAACCGGCACCAAAATTATAAACAAATTACTGAAAACCCAAACATCGACGTAGTAAGCATAGCAAGCTACGACAACTGCCACGCCATTCAAGCCATAAGCGCGTTTGAAAATGGTAAACACGTTATGATTGAAAAGCCGCTTGCCTTAAACCGGCATGAGGCGGAAGCCATTTTGCGAGCACAACAGGATAGTGGAAGATTTTTGAGCTCCAATCTTGTTCTTAGGAAATCACCCCGGTTTCAAGAACTTAAAAATTGGATCGCTAAGGGTTATTTTGGGGAAATTGTTACCATCGAGGGCGATTATCTTCATCAGATTCTTTGGAAGCTTACTCAAGGTTGGAGGGGGGAGATGGAGTTTTACTGTGTAACATATGGCGGCGGGATCCACATGATTGACCTAATGAGATGGTTGTTGAACGAGGAGATTGTTGAAGTTTGCGGAATGAGTAATAAAAAACTCACACGTGGCAGCAAATTTGATTTCGATGATACAGTCACAAATTTGCTCAAGTTCAAAAGTGGTACCGTCGGCCGAACGACCTCAAACCTTGGAGCACAACGTCCACAAATTCACGGGCTTTCTGTTTACGGGACGGAGAAAAGCTTCATAAATGATACACCTCACGCTAAATTATTCCACGGTGATAATAGTGAGGACCTAGAAATAGTGGAAACCAGCTATCCGGGGATAGACAAGTTCGGCCTTTTACCTGATTTCATATCGTCAATACGTAACGGTGACGAACCGGAAGTATCAGCGAAAGATGTATTTCGAGTTATGGATATTTGCTTCGCATGTTATGAGTCCCTCAAGGCAAAAAAAACCGTTAATGTCGACTATCTCATCTAATCTTTTATTCTAGGTAAATTATGCGAAAGAATGATATTCCTTTTGGCAGACCCATTGTAGACTTCGAGGAAATAGAAGCTGTAAAAAAAGTTTTAGAGAGCCCTATACTGGCCCACGGGCCCGTTTGTGCTGAATTTGAAAAAACCTTTGCGGAACTTATTGGAGCGAAATTTGCTATCTCAGTTGCCTCAGGAACTGCCGCACTTCATCTTTCTCTTTACGCATCAAATATTGGTCCCGGCGATGAAGTGATTGTGCCGGCTATGAGCCATGTCGCGACAGCCCATGCCGTTGAATACTGCGGCGCCAAGCCAATTTTTGCTGACGTTGATCCAAAAAGCGGCAACATATCTCCAGAAAGCATCTCAACTTGTCTCTCAAAGCGCACAAAAGCTATCATAGCAGTCCATTTTCTTGGGCTACCTTGCGAAATGGATGCAATTAACAAAATTGCTCAATCCGTTGGCGCTTTAGTGTTTGAGGACGCGGCGTTAGCTCTAGGCGCAAAGTACGGTAATAAAATGTCTGGAAATCTGGCAACCGCCGGATGCTTTTCATTCTACCCAATCAAACATATTACGTCTGTAGAAGGGGGCATGGTGACAACCAATGATGAAGAACTAGCACGATCCATTCAACAGCGAAAAGCCTTCGGCTATGATCACAATCACCAAACAAGAACAAAACCTGGAATCTATGACGTTCCCGTTTTGGGCTATAATTATAGAATGAATGAAGTTGAGGCCGCCATTGGGCTTTGCCAGTTAAAGAAGTTAAAGGATAGGGTGATAGTTAGAATAGATAACTATAATAAGCTTAAATCGGTTTTAGAAGGCATAGATGAAATTACCATTTTTGAGCCACACCAAGGAAAATCTGTTTCTTCATGCTATTGCTTAAATGCGGTTCTAGCTTCCAACTCTGGCATTAGCAGGGACAGCATAGTCCAGAAACTTAAAGACCACGGCATTGGCACGTCCGTTCATTATCCAGGTCCAATTCCAATGATGAGTTACTATAAAGAAAAATACGAGTATGTGTCTGGACAATTTCCAATAGCAGAGTGGCTAGCAAATAAAACTATTTCACTTCCTGTTGCACCACACGTCCCAATAGGTTTTGAAGATCGTATCGGATCTGCAATGAGAAAAGCAATACTCGATGCGTATAAAAGTATATAGCGATTGGAAATTAAAATGACGCTAGAAAAACCCTTTTTATCCTCCACCCTTCCGGAAGGGGTCACTTCTCGGTTTGTTGATAATTCAAACGGCTTGAAAATGCATCTTTTAGAGGCGGGAAGTGAAGATGTTGAAAAACCCTTAGTTCTGCTCCTGCATGGTTTTCCAGAGTTAGCATATAGTTGGCGAAAGATAATACCTTTATTGGCAAAAGCCGGATATCGTGTTTGCGCTCCCGATTTAAGAGGGTACGGTCGAACCCTAGGCTGGGGTCCAATAAAATACGAAGATGATATGAGCTCTTTTACGTTACTTAACACTGTAAGAGATGCAATTGGACTTATTAGAGCCCTTGGCTATTCCGAAGTATTTAGTGTGGTGGGTCACGACTATGGAGCATCAGTTGCCGCCTGGTGTGCGTTAGTCAGACCTGATATTTTTAAACGCTGCGCGCTAATGAGTGCTCCGTTTGATGGACCACCCAAATCACCCGCAGTCTTGAGAGCAGAGGTCGTAACACAAGATATGACGGACGATATCCATTCTGAAATGGCTAAACTAAGCAGACCTCGAAAACATTATCACTGGTATTATTCAACCCCAGCTGCAAATGACGATATGGTTAATTGCTCTCAAGGAATTCATGACTTTCTTAGGGCCTATTATCATCACAAAAGTGCAGATTGGCTCGAAAATCAGCCGCATAAATTAGAAGCCTGGAAAGCCACAGAACTTGAGAAAATGCCAACTTATTACATTATGGACCTAAATGATACTATGCCAGAAGCAGTGGCGCGAGAGATGCCTTCTAAGTCAGAAATACAGGCCAACACATGGCTAACAGATCAAGAACTATCAATTTACGCTGAAGAGTATACCAGGAATGGCTTCCAAGGAGGTCTGAATTGGTATCGCAGAGGCACCACGGATATGGATATTAAATCATTAGAAATTTTTTCGGATAAAACGATCGACGTCCCATCTTGCTTTATTTCAGGAAAGAGTGATTGGGGTGTTTATCAACGTCCCGGTGCTGCTGAGCGAATGAACGGTCAGGTTTTTACTAAAATGTTAAATTTTGAATTGATCGAAGGGGCTGGACATTGGGTGCAACAGGAGCAACCTGAAAAAACTGCTGAGCTGCTTCTCAAATTCTTCCAAGAAAGTTGATAGCTCGATTCATCTTTAACATATAACACCAATTCATTGATGAGGTACGAATATGCTTAATAAACTTGCTCAGATAGTTAGGAGAGAGACAAAAGCTCTCGTATTTGATCAGTATGGCACTATAGTGGATATGCAAAGTGGCTTAGTTGAAATGGTAACTCCCTTCCTCAAGAACAAAGGTTGGGCAGGAAATCCAAACCAGTTTGTCACATGGTGGCGTCGAAAACATTTTGAAGACTCGATGATCGACTCACTCATCGATAACGGACATACGCCCTATAGACAAATTGGCCACCGGGCTGTTAGCCACGTAATGGATAGGGCTGAGATAGCATACAGCCAGAATGACGTTGAGTGGCTTATCTCGTGTATTGAAAAACTTAAACCATTTCCAGACGTCATAAAGAGCCTTGAGGCTCTGAAAAACTCATACCGACTATGCATATTATCCAATGGTGATCGCGATATGCTAGAGAAAGCGAAGAAATATATCGGATTTAATTTTGACTTAACAATATCAGTGCAGGAAGCTGGAGCTTTTAAGCCCGACTGGCGAACTTACGCCGAAGCTGAAAAAATTATCCATCAAAAGTTTGGAGAAATTGAAAGGAGTGGGATTCTTTTTGTTGCCAATCACGCATTTGATTGCATAGGCGCGAAGGCTTTTGGATTTAGGTCCGTATTCATCGATCGACGCAAACGACCCTTTGGGGAAAGTCCATTCCAGCCTGACCTTATTGTTAAAAACTTCGATGAATTATCAGATATCCTGACATAAATTTCGTCTAAAATATGCAACCACGGCATGTATGGGGGTCAGATGCGTATATTAGTTGCAATGATGAAGCACGAAACAAATACATTTTCTCCAACCCCTACATCTTTAGATCGTTTTTTTGAGTGGGGGAAGCACTTAGGTGATGATGCATACCATGCATATAAGAGCACTGGCATGCCCTTTTCTGCATATATAGACGTGGCAGAAGCAGCGGGCCACGAAGTTATAACTCCGATTGCCGCAGAAGCCATGCCATCAGGAATTGTGCAAGCTGAAGCCTACAACTTTATGAAAGAGAAAATCCTTGATGCTGTTCGAATAGGTGTGGATGCAGCCCTGCTCGATCTTCATGGTGCGATGGTCTGTGAAACGACCGACGATGGAGAAGGAACTCTTCTTCATGAGATGAGAAAAATTAATCCACAACTACCGATAGGTGTGACCTATGATCTCCACGCAAACCTCACTCAGAAAATGGTAGAGAATTGTACCTGTCTAATCGGATACAAAACATATCCTCATATTGACATGTATGAAGTAGGCTCACAAATCGCTAGGATTTTACTCGATTCAATCAAAGAAAATTATGAACCTATTATATGTTGGGCACGGCCTCCTGTTCTAGCTCAAACTTTGAGAATGGGGCACATTGATGAGCCAATGAAAAGTATCCTCGCTCTAGCCAAAGAAGCTGAGAAAGACCCTAAGGTGTTAGCTGCCACTGTCTTTGGGGGATTCCCTTTGGCGGATTTTCAAGATGCGGGGAGCTCCGCGTGTGTTGTAGCAAAAGGTGATGCCAATCTTGCAAAAGACTGGTGCGATAAAATTGTAAAGCAAATTTGGGAGAACCGCAGAGAGTTTGTTTACTCGGGAAGGCCATTATCAGAAGCCTTAACTTATGCGAAAAGTCTTAAGGATGGCCCTACTATCTTGCTCGATCATGCAGATAACGTAGGGTCTGGCGGAACCCAGGACGTTATGACGGTAATTGAAGAAGTCCTCAATGCTGGTTTGGAGGACGTTGCCGTTGCAGCTGTTTACGACCCCGACGCGGTGAATTTGATGGCTGAAGCGGGAGTCGGTCGGGAGATAATTTTAGACCTCGGTGGTAAGGCTGATATGCCGTCAATTAATAAGAAGGGTAAACCACTGAGAATCAAAGGAATAGTCAAAACGCTCACTAATGGAGAGTGGATTGTACATGGCCCCATGTATACGGGTGTTAAAGTGAGTATGGGTAATACTGCTGTATTAGAGGTTGGAGGCATAGAAATAGTTATTACGTCCAAACATCATGAGCCATGGGATACTGGAGTATTTACCTCCGTTGGCATACAACCCGACAAAAAAAGATACCTTCTTTTAAAGTCACGAATTCACTACAGGGCTGGTTTTGAGCAACTTGCTAAAAACACAATAACATGTGACGGTGAAGGCGTAACAACTTCGGATAATAATCTTTTAGATTTTCGAAAAGTTCGACGGCCTATATATCCACTTGATAACATAAATGAACTTTAAGGATCAAAAATGAAACGACTTGGCATTGCATTTTCTGGAGGGCCAACTGCCTCCGAGATTGTTGACTGTGTGAGACTTGCCGAGGACTTAGGTTATGAGTCGGCTTGGATAGCGGAAGGCCACGGTGGCGATCAATTTTCAATACTTTCCGGCTGTGCTGCAGCCACGTCGAAAATTAAGCTTGGTACAGCTATAAGCAGTGTTTTTGTTCGTTCAGCACCTACACTCGCGATGGCAGCAGCTACTGTAGATGAATTGTCAGAAGGTAGATTGATACTTGGGCTAGGTTCCAGCCACAAGGTACAGGTGGTACCCGAACATGGGATTGAATATAGCAGACCCATATTACGACTTACAGAAACAGTAAAAATTATTAGAGAGTTAATTAAAACTGGATCTGTGGAATTTGATGGTCAGACCATCAAAATCGAAAAATTTGATTTGTGGTTCAAACCGCGGCGGCCGCAAATACCGATTTACTTGGCCGGTTTATTTCCAAAAATGGTCACGACGTGCGGTGAAATAGCCGATGGTATTATTTTAACCCGCAGCACTCTCCAGACGGCCGACGAAATCCAGCCACACCTTGTAACAGGTAGTAATATCGCAGGAAGAAATTTCAAAAATATCGATATTACGTCACTCTTACCTACTGCGGTTTGTGAAACGAAAAAAGAAGCTGTAGATATGATGCGGCCTGGATTAACTTTTTATGTCGGTTTTTTCCCTCGATACAACAAGCTGGTCGCCTCATATGGATTCGAACAAGAAACTGCTGATGCAGCTGAAGCATTTAAAAAAGGAGATATGCAGGCAGCAGAAAGATGCATAACTGATGCAATGGTAGAGGCAACAAGTATCGCCGGCACTCCCTCGGATTGCCTAGATAAAATTGAGGAGTATAGGGATTCAGGTATACAACTCCCAATCTTAAGCCCATTTGTTCGCGGGAATAATGCGAAACTTATATTCGAGACCACAATTCGCGCCTGTGCAGGAAAGTAAGCTAGTTTTATAATGGATAAAAGACATCAATCGGCCGAGGAAGTTCTAAAGGAAATTAAAGACGGTTCAACAATTATGATATCTGGCTTTGGGGAAGCCGGTGTTCCAAATACTTTGCTCTCTCAGTTAAAAGATCTTCATCCTACTAATCTCACAATAGTTGTTAATTCTGTAACAAGACCCCACTCGCTACCTCATGCTCTTATCGAAGCTAACATGGTAAGTAAAGTTATCACGACCTCAGCTAGAGGAAGGGGTAAAGGTTTATCAAAATTTGAGGAGAAACTTCGAGATGGTGAAATCGAACTTGAATGTCTTCCACAAGGAACCTTTTCAGAACGTATCCGGGCTAGTGGAGCTGGCATACCAGCTTTTTTTACACCTGTTGGATACGGGACAAAACTAGGAGAAGGAAAAGAAACAAGAAACATACAAGGAAAAGATTGCGTTTTAGAGGAAGCCTTAAAGGGCGATTTTGCATTAATTTCTGCTAATAAGGCTGATCGATTTGGAAATGTGAATTTCAACTATACGCAAATGAACTTTGGTCCAATTATGGCCACAGCTTGCACGACTACAATTGTTGAGGCGAGGCAATTACTCGAAGAACCGCTGCCCCATAACCATATACAATTACCTAGTGTTTATGTTGACTACCTTATAGAAAGTGAAGAGACAGACCATGGGTCTTGATAAGAGCCAAATAGCCTGGCGTGCCGCCCAAGATTTAAAAAATGGTTCGGTTGTGAACCTCGGACTGGGTACACCTGTCCTGGTCTCTAACTTTGTTGAAAGCAGCAGGGATATCTTCTTTCAATCGGAAAATGGTATACTTGGTGTTGGACCCGAGGCTATGCAAAAAGCAGCAAATCCAGATTTAGTTGATGCTGGAAGCAGGAAAGTAACTCTTATTCCAGGAGCAAGTATTTTTGACTCTGCTGCGTCATTTGCGATGATACGTGGCGGTCACGTGGATGTCACAATTCTTGGAGCTTTCGAAGTCAGCGTTAGTGGAGATTTAGCTAATTGGGACTCTGGTGCTGCAGGCAAAGCACCCCTTGTTGGAGGCGCAATGGACCTAGCCGTTAGTGCCAAAACCACATGGGTTCTAATGCAGCACAATACGAAAGATAATAAATCACGACTAGTTAAAGATTGCTTGCTACCTCTCACAGCGAAGAACTGTGTCGAACGAATATATACTGACATTGCAGTAATTGACGTTACTAGCGACGGGTTCTTAGCTAGAGAACTTATATCATCGGTAAGTGAAGAAGAGTTACGTAATCGAACCGGTGGTAATATTAAGCTGGCAAGTGACTGCTGCGTGTTAAAGGCTCCATATATCACTAGCTAATGAGCTAATTCCCTAACCACTTCATTGAGCCTACTAAGGCCACCTTGAAGATATTCTCTTGGTAGAGCGGAGCTGATACGCAAGTGACCATCCAATCCAAAACAATCACCTGGCACTAGCAATATACCCTTTTCCCTTCTTAACTTATGTACAAGTTCGGTTGAATTGATAGGCAGGTTATAGGAGGTAAATGAAAGCGCGGATGCCATTGGAGGCACAACCGAGAATACCCCTGGGACCTCATTTAAATAGGTTTGTAAAATTTCAAAACCAGAATCCACCAAGTCTCGTGTCCGTGCTGTAAGGGCACGCTTAACATCCGGCATCAGGGCAAGATTAGCTAGTCTGTTTCCAAGCATTGAACTGCTTACCGTTGTGTACTCATGCCGTTTCCAAAGCTCATTGATGATATTCTTTGGAGCAACAACCCAACCAATTCTTAATCCAGGCAACCCATAAGCCTTACTTAAACCATTAACTATTATCACTTTCTCATATAATCCAAAAAATGATTGTGTCGCATCAACATTATGCCGTTCCGCTCCTGAATACACCTCGTCGGCCAACAACCATGCGTCAAATTTTTGAGCTATAGAAACAACGGCATTCATTTCTTCTTTTGAGAGAATTTTTCCTGTTGGATTATTGGGATTAACCAGACTAATTACCTTTGTGTTGAAGTTAACTGCATCAAGCAATTCTTCCCTATTCAATGCCCAATGATTACCTGCCTCGAGCGAAAACGAATTAACTTTTACTCCCAAATTTTTTGCTGCCCCGCTAAATTGCTTGTAAGTTGGTTGCATTACAGCAATTTCATCTCCCTTTTTTAGAAGCGTATTTGCTATAATGTAGTTTGCTTCTGATGCTCCAACCGTAACTAAAATGTTTTCTAATTTAGCGCCGTCATAAAACCCCGCTATTTTTTTTCTCAAAGATGCCTCGCCATTTACTTCCGGATAATTTAATGGCGTTTCTAAAAACTCCTTGATATCTATGTCAGATAATTCGAGAAGTTTCCCTAATGAGACTGGGTGTACACCGCTCTCAGCAAAATTAAACTCAACTGTCTGTTCCCAGTCAGAGAGTAGTCGCTCTAGTTCAAATGGCTCGAATTTCATTTAGCAAGTTTACCCCAATTAAAAGCGATTATGTATTTTTTTATTAACAGTCAATATCCAACATTTAAAAAAAGAAAAGGTGAGATTTTAAAACTCAATTCTTTGC
>Ga0160423_10000102_pt1 | contig 58712 bp, 58 predicted proteins | sample CRUFie14St8metaG_FD_108191 | JGI IMG/M metagenome (GOLD analysis project Ga0160423, IMG submission 108191) | Marine microbial communities from the Costa Rica Dome - CRUD Field 142mm St8 metaG | ecosystem: Environmental > Aquatic > Marine > Oceanic > Photic zone | place: Costa Rica: the Eastern...
ATACAGAGATATATGGGCTTTGTTAAAGAAGATCTTGCAGAAGATAATCAAAATGTTAAGGGTGTTATTATTGGCCATGATGATGATCGTAAAATACAGCGAGCTTTGTCTGTAACAAATAATATAGAATTTTATAAGTATAAAGTTGATTTCAAGCTTTATCAGTAATTAATTCTTTAACTCTATACTTTCAAATACCTTAAATATTTCTGGTGCTTGTGGAGTTCTTGTCTCCTGTATATATCTTAAAAAAGAAGATTCAGTCTTATGTCCAGTTATTTCCATAATCTGACTTGCAGGAAGACCCTTTAAATAGCAATTTGTGGCAAAGCTTCTTCTACCATCATGACTTGTGACAATGTCATGTAATTTAAATTTACCTTTCTCATTCTTAAACTCCCTATCTAATTCAGCTATCTTGCAGATATTTTTAATTTCTTTATTCAGAATTTGCTCACTTACTTTAGGCAATTCATAATTATACTTCTCAATAATTTGCATAGCAATGGGAGGAATTGGAATGTTAACCTGTTTATTTGTCTTTTGCATCTTTATGCTCAAAGAATGAGTATCATTTATCTTAGTAATATTTCCTTTGTTGATTTGAGGGAGGTCACTAATTCTAATTCCAAGAGTGCATAGTAACACGAACATATTCCTGTACTTATCATGCTTTTCACTTAATTCACAATTATATATTAAGTTTATTTCCTCCAATTGTAGATATGGTCTCTTATAGGATTTAGATAGCACTTTAAAGTCTCTTTTCTCATAATCAGTATTGTTATGTAAACCCCTGTCTTTAGACGCTCTCATAATCGTTTTAAGCACTTTTATTCGTTTGCCAAAGGTATTGATTGAATATCCTTGTTTTTCCAGTATAAATGCTTTAAGCTTATCATAAAAATCCAGAGTAATAGAGCTAAATAGAACTCTATATTTTCTTTCTTTCTCAAAGAGTTTAAGAGTGCTAAATGTTTGATTGTAATCAGTAATTGTTGATTTAGCTAACTCTTTTTGATTCTTGATATGATTTTCAAAGAATTCAAAGAATTCAATCTTTTTACTTTGATGTAATGAATTATGCAATGCAGTTCTAAAATTAACTGGAGTAAATGGTATGCCGCTACCTATTAGATTATTATAACAGTCTGATGCATTTGACTCTATCTCATGTAATCGGCTATTTAATTTGAAATTACGAGAACGATTTGTTTCTTTTATTCTTTGTTTTTTAAAATTCCATTCAGCAGGTAACACTCTTAACTCAGTAGTGTATTTACATTTTTTTCCTGCATATAGTGTCTGCAAATAAATACGAGTTTCTTTTGAAGAGTTTGGGTCTTTTAGATAAAAATTTATACTTGGCATAGCTAATATTTACTTCGTAAATATATGGTTTTTTTAATTAATAGGGGCAATTATGGGGGCAACTTTTATTCATTTCTTTTCAGCTACTTTCTTTTAAATTCTAAATATAAAAGTAATTTATATCATGTAAACTATGAAATAAGTGGAAATTAGATGAATCCTAATATATATTGTGTTAGTCCCGTCCAGACCGCAACTAAAAAGCTTAAACCCTTGTAATTTAATAGATTACAGGAGTTTTTTAATTATCAGGGGACGGATAAGCGGACGGATTTTACACTTAGAGACATAATTTATTAATCCATACTAATCAAATAGTGAACACAAACAAATCATAGCCTAAAATGTTGATAACTTAATAATTATCTCAGTAACCAACAAAATGTTGAAAATAGTGTTAAAAGTCAACACTAAAGTGTTATTACTTTTTAAAGTCAACACCAACTTAACTTATTGATTATTATATATTTAACTACTATTAGTGTTAAAGTGTTAAGTTAAAGTCAATATTTTATAATAAATAAATAATAAGAGTAATAGGAATATATATATACAAAAAGGGAGAACAAACTCAACATCTTAACATCATTATTGGTCTTTAAAAAGAAAATTAATATTATGAGTTGCTTGGATTGATTTAACTTCATCAACCCATTTAGGGGACTTATTTGCATAGACATTAAAGAACTTGAAAATTTCAACATCATCCTTGTGCTCAAGTTTATTCTTTAGCTTATCGACATTAATATATTTAAGTATGAAAGGAATCATAAATTTATAGGTTCGTGACTTTTTCTCAAAAAATTCATTATCATAATCTGTCAATTTGTTTTGCTGAACAAATTTTCTAAAACCTATATAAAGTTTATCACACTTTTTCATGTATCAAATCTATTAAATTTATTTCTGGAGTAATCACTTGTTTTTTTAAAATAATTAACTTGTTAATAATATAATATCACCACATAATATTTTAAACGTCATTTTTTTATTTTTAACAAATGAGTTTAAAAATAGTTAGGTATAAACATTATGGATGCACTATGATCGGCGGCAAGGAAGATGACACGGATTTTGAGGATAAATTTTATATGTCTTTTTTTGAATTAACAAATGGAAAGACTATATCTTTATTTCATAATGTTAACTATAAGCATGATAAAATAATTCATTCTGATATTTCTTGCTATTACACACAGTGTTATATCTTTGGTGAAGACTTCTTCAATTGGTGGGATAAGACAATGGGTGACCAAGATAAAGGTTTAGGATATCCTACTGACGAAGAAGAAGAATTGACTATCAAATTTTATAAAAAAAATATTGAGAGTAATAGAGAAATAAAAACAGATATTATATTACTAAAATGAAGTTAAGTATTATTAGATATATGAATTGCGGTACAAAATTTTGGAGTGGTCCTGTTTTTCCTGATGAGTCAGAACCTTTATATACAAATGAAGAATCTTTCACCTTTTTTGAACTAAATAATGAGAAAGTAATTTATGTTTGTTCCACACAAAATTTCATAGATAAGAAACCAACAACTACAGAAATTGATTTTCAATACGCAGAAGATTATTACTTTTTAGATGATTTTTATGGATGGTGGAGAAAACAAATGGATATTGATGAGGATATATTAGGTAAGCCATCGGAAGAAGAAAAAGCTTTAGTAGAAAAATTTTTTAGAGAGAATATTGAAAAAACAAAAGAGGTTAAAAATAAAATTATTTATACTTAATTTTAGTTATAAGTAAAAAATGCAAATTAATTAAATTATGATCGTAATATACCAAATATTGATTGTTACTATTTCGCTTTTTGTACTCATCAAATTCAGCATTTTTGTTTACAAAGAGATAACAAGAATTATAAATGAACGAAAATATAAAATTGAAAAATTAGAAAATACTATTAATCAATTAGAAGAAGAATTAAAACAAACACAAATCAGTTCAGACGCTTTGAGGACATCTTATATTGACAACATTAGTTTAATTAAAGAGTATATCGACAATAATGAAAATATCTTAAAAACAGAAAATATAAAATTAGATCATAATCTTAAACCAAGAGAATTTATTATAGAAACCGGTAACCCCAAAGCTCCTATTGGAAAAGGTGAAGTACCACAAGAACCATTTTTAGATGTCATAAATAAACTAAAATATAAAAATGGAAAAAAATACTCAAGTCACTACATAAATAAAGCAAGAATATCAGGGGAAACATACGGCAAAGAAAAAAATCAGATACAACAACTTAATGATGGTATTAAATTTAAATCGATATTCTTTAATTATGAAGAAGAAAAAGTTTTTGAGACTATATTTAAATTAGATACCTGGTTTAATTATACTGCATTAGATTCTATTGACACTGCTGATTATCCTGAAAAAATTAATGTGAAATATAAAAAAGGAACTACAGAAATTAAGGAAGTTTATGCTTATCAACATGGGGGGTTTGGTTTAGAACCTAAATACACTCATAAGTATCCAGGTAAAATTCCAGAGTTAGATTTTTTATTAAGGAAAGAAGAACTTGACTTTAGTGAATCAAAGAATGAAAATATTAAAAATCGCAATTGTAGGGATAGTTATTGTCTTAAAAAAAAGGAATATAAAAAATATGATAAAGAAGGTAATCTTATTGAAATTAGGACATTCCAATTAGAGGATGAGGAAAATAGTTTAAAATGGGAACAAGAAGAGTTGAAATCAATAACAAATTTTTATTACAATGATAACGGATTATTATTTCTTAAAAAAGAGTACAGTTTTGTTACTGTAAGCGCATACATTATTAAAGATAATATTGTATGTTTAAAAGAAGAATATGAAAAGGAGTTCTCAAAAGATGGGGAAACACGTATTGATTGTGTTAGAACTAAATATAATTATAATTCTGAAGACAAGCTTTTAGAAGAAGAAAAGAATTTATATGAAATCTGGAATTTTAGAGATTTAAAGAATGATATGAAGTCTAAAGAATATATTAGTTATAAGTATGAACATTACAGCTATGAGGATTCTTTTTTTAAAAATTACATATATGATAAAGAAGATTTTTTCAATACTATTTTTAAATTAAAAAGTAAAAAATTATTGGAGAATGCTGATATGGATATTTTATTCAATATTTTTATAAAATATACTTTAAAAAACAAGGTATTTATTATTGAATATAAGAAAAGAGAATATTCTATTTCTACGAGACATACACATTCCTTAGGAAACGGATCTGAGAAAATATTAAACATATATATACATGAAACTGAAACTTTAAATTCATGATTAAATCATCTGAAATACACTAAATGATAGTTAAACTACCCTCTTAAGTGCAGTTGGATAAATTTCAAGTATCCTACTTAGTTTAACATCTCTTTTAACTTGAACATAATTTAAGAACGTAGTTTCTTTCTTATGACCAGTAATTCGCATCAAATCTCTTATTGGAACATCACTAAGATATCCATTAGTTGCAAAAGACCTTCTGGCTGTATGGCATGTTATAAGTTCATATTTTCTGCTAACAACTCCCCTATTATTTATTTCTTCATCAATCTCTGCATATCTACAAACCTTCTTTATTTGCTTATTTAATTTAGAATTTGATAATATCGTAGAATAATGACAGGCTTAGAAGAGTATTTAAAGAGCTTAGATAAGTCCTTTAATATGTTCTGGGTCACAGAGTTCACTAACTATAATTACAACACTCATAATCACTTCTTATTAAAAGGAGATATTTCTGGAGATATAAACTATCATCTAAGAAGTAAGGGTCTTATAGGTAAACATGTAAAGCATAAACCTTATAAAGAAGGTGCTAATATGTATGTGTCAAAGTTCATATGTGATAAAAATATTGATTATGGATTTATCAATTCAAAATAATCTATAGTTTTGTAGATATGAAAAAACTACTACTTATATTACTTTGTTTACCTATAATTGGGTTTGCTCAGTATTCCAACTATTACAATATAAATGCTAATATTAATAAGAATGTAAATGTTTCAGGAACCGTCAATAAGAATGTAAATGTTTCAGGAAATGTAAATAAAACTGTTACAACTATTGATTATGGAGCATTAGCAAATGCTAATGCGATTAGGGAACAAAATAGATTAGCAAATTTACAATATGCCAATGAAAGGGAAAAGCAAGCAGTTTTAGCAATTGCAAAAGACCCATCAAAAGCATATGACTATGGTACAGATAATCATTGGAAGCTTAAGAGTAAAGAAAAAAAGATTTTAGGATGGAAAAAACCTCTAAAATATATGTATCATAAGATGCCTCATGAATCTTTATTTATACGCTCTGGCTCAAATGGGTATACATATGAAAATACAAGTCAAGATGGTGTTACAACTCAAATAATTATCTATAATATAATTAATGTTGACAAGATTAGAGAAGTAAATCCTGATTTTAATACTAATTTTGAAGAAGTTTATGAATATGCTAATTTTACTGAGGGAGAGCTTAATGATTTAGGAGGTGGTTCTGAGTCTTTTCTACATAAAAAAGATATAGATAGAGCAAATATTGGTGGTTTAAGCAGTTTCTGTGGAACTCTAATTTGGGAAGATAAATATGAAAAAACTATCACTGAAAACTACTCAGTAATTGGCTTTAACAATAAAGAAAGTTATCTGATAGCCGTTAAAGTTAGGTATAAGGGAGATACTGATGAGGTTAATTTTGAACAATTAGAAGGAAGAAGATATTACTTTAAACCATTTGTCAAGAAATTAATTTCAACAATAAAAGCTTATTAAGATTTTTGCAATTTCTTAATTTACCAAATCTGCACAAGAATATTCCAACTACTTCCAAACTATCTCAGATATTCTTTATAACTTGAGGTAATTATTATGTGCATAATAACTATTTAGTTTTCTTTGGCAAATTAGGTGCATAATAACTCAAAATGCCAGAATCTAATGTGTATATCTGACTACCTATAAATAGCACATTAGACACGTAAATTACTATTAATCAATAACTTACAATTATACTATTGGCATTACCCCCTATTAGTGTAAAATAATGTTTAAAGTAGTTAGACTTAATTTTTAACTTTGCCTTATGGGAATCAAAAGAGACACTGATTGGTTTGTTTCAAAATCTAAATCTATACATGGTGATAAGTTCGATTATTCAAATGCTATATATATTAATGCTTTAACTCTATACTTTCAAATAATTTAAAAATCTCTGGTGCTTGAGGTGTTCTTGTCTCTTGTATATATCTTAAAAAGGAAGATTCAGTCTTATGTCCAGTTATTTCCATAATCTGACTTGCAGGAAGACCCTTTAAATAGCAATTGGTGGCAAAGCTTCTTCTACCATCATGACTTGTAACAATGTCATGTAATTTAAATTTATAATTTATTATTACTAATTTTTGATATCCTATTTGGAAATTTTCTTATGTAACTATTAATAATTCTAATTTCATCATAAGAAATAAAGTCAATTTTATGCTTGCTTTTTCCTCTAACACCAAACTCAACAACCTGATTATTTAAAATAGTAACATTTGTTATGAAATCATTATATTTAAAAAATAAAGTACAATTATTAGGTAATTTATATATGCTAGACAAACTATCTTTAAAACGCTTTTCATATTTATGGATTTGTTCTTTTTTAATACATGCACCCATACAGATTTTAATCTGATATTTAAAACAAGATTTATTTATCTTGTCAATTCCATTTAATTTTTCGCAGAGATTAAATTTATTAGTAATATCTAGTAAAAAATTATAAGCTTGTTTTTTACTCATAAAGTCAAGTAGTGAGTTTGAATTTGTAGTATCTAAATAATAAATTGGATATCCATCTTTATTTACTTTTTTATATAATGAGTATATATTTTTATACCTTCTTAACTGTCTGTTATAAATAGGTTTATATCTTTTTATTTCTTGTGATTCTAAAAGCAAAGCCTCTAATTCTGTATTCAACTTTTTTATTTTTAAACTTTTAAATGAAGAAATTAATCTTTTTCTACCATTTCTTAAATGTTGATTTAAACGCTTTTTTATATTTATACTTTTACCTATATAAATAATATTATTTAAACTATCTTCAAAATAGTAAATTCCTAAAATTTTATCAGGAACTTCATTATTTAATACTTGATTTTTATTAAATATCATATCGCAAAATTAAAGTTTGTTGGCGATTAAAACAAAGATTGTAAAATACATAAATCATCTTATTTTAGACAAATAATCATAAAGATTTCATATGAAAAAAGTACAAGTATGTATGTCTCTAAGTTTATCTGTGATGAGAAGGTAAATTACAATATCCTTAAAAATTCTTAAGTTTGAGGACTTTAAAACAATAGATTAACAATAAGCTAAGATTATGAAAAAAATACTTTATACATTATTATCAATAGCAGTTATCTTCTCTGCTTGCCAAAAAGATGATGAAGAAAATGAAATTAATAACTCCTTAATAATTGGAGATTGGATTGTTAAAGAAATAACATCAAATTTGGAGCAAGGGTTTTATGATGGTGGATACCCTAATGGAGAAAAAATTATTACCTATACAAATGAAGATAGTGATACTAATGATGACCTTTTACTTAGTTTTTATGAGGATAACTTTACAGATAATGAAGGTGGTTCAGGAAGCTATTCAATAAATGGAAATTCGCTAGAACTAGTTTTTTTTGATAGTGATGAGCCAGATGAAAATAATGAGCTTGAGATTATATCTTTAACTTCTTCTGAACTTATACTTGAAATGAGTTATGAAGACACTATGACTTATTATTGGGATTCAAATAATGATACTATTTATTATTATGCCTCTAATATTCAATATGAATTTGAAAAATCATCTTCAATTTCAAGTAATCAGATATCAAAATCAAAAAAAAATAATATAAACTCTTTCTTAAAAGCATTCATTTACAGAAAAAAACTAACCAACCCCTACTCTACACCTACGATGATGGAACAGTAGAGAAAAGAATAGTTATAGAATAATTATTTAATATATTTCCAACGATGAGTAAACATGATCCTTATGCAGCATTACGTTTTAAGGAATTTAATTATTTTCTTTTAATTAGATTTTTACTTGTCCTAGCTTGGTCTATGCAATTTATAATAATAGAATGGGAGGTTTATAATTTAACTAAAGATCCTCTTTCGCTTGGATTAATAGGTCTTGCTGAGATAATACCAGCTATTTCTATATCTCTTTTTGCAGGTCATATTGTTGACCAGAAAGAGAAAAAAAAATTGTTTGTACTTGCAATTATTGCTTTTCTGTTTGTGTCATTTGCTTTTTTTTCTATTACAAGTAGTTATGCTTATTTAACCTATACATCAAAACAAATATTAATTGGTATATATTTTCTAGTCTTTTTGGGAGGATGTATTCGTGCTTTTTTTGGGCCTATTATATTTTCATTATTAGCATTAATTGTCTCTAAAAAGGCTTATCCAAATGCTGCGTCTTGGAGTAGTTCAACTTGGCAATTCGCATCAGTTTTAGGTCCTACTTTTGCTGGATTTTCAATTGCTTGGATTGGTATTCATATGTCTATGGGTTTTGTTTTTCTTGCTGTATTTATTTCTTTATTATTAACTTTCTTTATTAAGAAAAAACCTATCTTAAACCCCAACATAGGAGAACCTATTATGGACAGTCTTAAAGCAGGTTTATCTTTTGTTTTTAAAACTAAATCAATTCTAGTTGCCATAACTTTAGATATGGTAGCTGTTTTATTTGGTGGAGCAATAGCATTGCTTCCAATATATGCTCAGGATATTTTAAATGTTGGTTCACAAGGCTTTGGAGTGTTGAGAGCGGCTCCTGCTGTAGGTGCACTAATAATAATGTTTTCATCTGCATATATTCCTGTTACTAGAAATGCTGGAAAAAAATTACTTATTTCTATTTTTTGCTTTGGAATTTCAATTATTATATTTGGAATCTCTTCTATATTTTATTTGTCACTATTTGCTCTTTTCTTATATGGCATAACTGATGGTGTATCAATGATTATAAGACAAACAATTTTACAATTAAAAACTCCAGATGAAGTTAGGGGAAGAGTAGCTTCTGTAAATTCGATTTTTATAGGATCATCAAATGAGTTAGGTGCCTTTGAAAGCGGTGTAACTGCAAAATTAATGGGAACTGTACCAGCAGTTGTTTTTGGCGGTATAATAACTTTATTTTCTGTTGGATTTACGAATCATAGATTCCCTGATTTTAAAAATCTTGACTTATCAGATGATCTTAAATAAAACTACACAATGGAATTCTTGATATGTATGTCTCTAAGTTTATCTGCGATGAGAAGGTAAATTACAATATCATTAAAAATTCTTAAGTTTGAGAACTTTAAAACAATAGATAAAAAATGAAAAATTTACCTTATTTAAATTCTGCTGTAATAATTGGCATAATATTGTTCCAATCAATTTTTATTGCTCCTGCAATAAATCAATTAATCAGCACTAATGAAGCAGCTGTTTTTTTGAGATATATATGGCCTATATTTTTTATAATAATTGGTTTGTTATCATTAGTATCCTTGATATCTATTTTAAAAAATAAAAATCAGAATTCAGTATTAAAAATTTATATAGTTATAAGTTTAATTTTAATGTTAAGCTGTTTTTTTGCTGTTCCATTTATTAATAATGCAAAAGACTTAGGAAATGAACTACTTTGGTCAATTTTACATATGAAAACAGTTTTCTTCACATTAATTAGTCTTATATTAAATGTATTAATAGTTTTCAAATGGAATTTTTCTTCAATGCAAAACACTAAATATTAAAACAATAGATTATTGTATTACTTAAATGAAATTAAGTATTATTAAATATGTGAATTGATGTAAATTACTTAATAATAACTGTCATTGCTTGATAAAACGGAAAGTCCTATTATTAATCATTAAAATATATATTCCATTTTCTAAACTTGAAACATCAATCTTATTATCATACGATGAAAGCATTTTTTTACCAAGCACGTTAAATATTTTCTTATTTCCTGTAATATTTAAAATAACAAAATTATTCGTAGGGTTAGGATAAACCACCAAATCAGTAGAAACTTCATTTTCAATATCAGTTGTAATATTAGCACTAATATTTATATTATCTAAAAATAAATTATTTTCATATTGATTAACATTTCTAAACTTAATAACTACTCCATCACTATTGCTGAAGCTATTTAAATTTATATTTTCAGAGTCCCAGTCGTTATTACTACTAGGAAACCACTCATAAGCATTAAATACTGGATTTGTTGTAACAAGATCTAGTCCCGCCTTCTCCCATATCTTTTGAAAATTTAAACCACAATCTGTTGAAATTAATATTGATAATGTGTCTGACCATATTTGAGATAAAGAAGGATTTGTCCAAAGTGAATATGCATAATCAAAACTTAAATTAATATTTGATGCGTTGGAAAAATCTAAAATCGGTAAGTTAAGATCGTCAATTTGTCCATTAGCAGCATAAATTGAGTTTTCAATAAATATTGAACTACTAGAGTTATATCCATAATTAGTATTAATTTCCCAAGTCTGGTCTGAATCAGGATTATCAATTGACCAATTAGCTGGTAAACTAAATGCCTGAAAACCTTCAGATATCTGTGGTGTATTTCCAGAACAACCACATACAGCAATACATGCATTGTAAGAGCTAAAAGTACCTGATCCATTTCCTGGATCTATACAATTACCTTGGGAGTCACACTCCCAACTTTGGATACCACTACAACTAACAGTAACGTTAGAATTTAATAAATCCCTCCTACCACCTTGACTAGGTGCAGCATTTAATGTATTAATCATAACATTAACTTGTCCCTGAGAAAACATCCATTGATCACTTGAATATGACATGAAGTTTTCATCCATATCAATAACATTAGTATTAAAAGTGTTTGAATATAATAAGTCATTACATGTATTGTTATTTGTACCAGCATTTACGCTACCAAAATAAATGTCATCAGTTGCTGGTGTATCATCAACATCACCCCAATTATATTGACTATTTAAATCATTATCACAACATACTCCTCCTTGTTCGCAAAATGTATGCATTAATCCTAAATAATGACCTACTTCGTGAGTTGCTGTTCTGCCATCAGCTGACCAACTAACATTACCAATAGTTCCAAAATGAGCATAATCAATAACAATACCATCTTTCCAAGATTGAGTAAAACTTCCTTGTAAACCAGGAAGGTAAGCGTAACCTAATGTTTGTCCACCACCTGAATTTGTTAAATTACATACCCATATGTTCATATATCTTAAAGGATCCCAACTATCTATTCCTCCTTGAGATGTTAACTTCATATAATTCTGTTCATCAGGATCATCTGCATTCCAACTTGACTGTGAAGTCGGAGTTCTAGTAATACCTGATGTAGGATTACCGTTTGGATCTACATTAGCTAAACAAAACCTAATATCAGGATTACCCCAATAGTTTGTAAAAGTATTTCTTGGAGGATTTGGATATTCTGGATTAGTTTTACTAAAATCTTCATTCAAAATCCTTAATTGATCCTGAATTTGAGCATCAGATATATTTGTATTTGACCCAATATTGTCCTGTATTCTATGTACAACATGAATTACTACTGGAATTATTATAGTATTCTTATGCTTAGAAAAATTATTTTGCTTATTAAAATCATTAAATGCCATTCTGAGAGTGTTATATTCTAAATTTTCATTCAGTTCTCTTTTAATAATTTCTGTTGTAATACATTTTTTATAGTTGTTTTGAGAAAAGGCAAACTGAAAACAAAAAATTATAGTAAGTAAAACAATATTATTTTTCATAATGGATTTAGTGTTAATTTAACAAATCTATTAAATATAAAATATTATTTATTAAATTTTAAATATAAATTAAATTACGATCTTAATAATATTTTTAAATTTGAGTTTTTAAGAAAAACCTAAAATGAAAAAACCATTACCAAGAAAAGTATGTATAGTTTGTAAGCGAGACTTTACTTGGAGAAAAAAATGGGAAAGAGACTGGAATAATGTAAAATATTGCAGTAAAAAATGTAGAAAATTTAAAATAATAGATGAACAATAAACTAAGATTATGAGAAATTGGCTACTAGTTTTAATTGGATTAGTTGTAACATTCATTGGCGTTATAACAAAAAAATTTTTTTTAATTCTTTTTATAATCCCACTTAGTTTGTTTTGGGAAAAGAGTGAAAAATAGATTAATAACAAGTTAAGATTATGAAAAAAATACTAATTATATTACTTTGTTTTTTATTTGTATTTTCTTCATGCACTACAAGCCGTAAGTGCGATGGAGGAAAAAAAATCAAATCTCAAATGTGGTAAATATTTATTTATGAAAAAACTTAATCAAATTTCAATAGCAATACTATGCTAAGGAGGATTATTTAAACATAACTCATATCCTTACGCAAATATTTTAGTATCAATTGGATTTATTGCTGTAGCTACAACACTACTTGTATTAGCTCTATCAAAAGATAAATAACTATAACTGTCTTATTAAGCTAAATGAAAAATAAAATTTATAATTTATGATGAACACTTATGAAATCAAGTATAATGGAGATTTAAGAACAACTTCAACTCATTTAGATTCTGGCTCCACAATAGGAACTGATGCACCAAAAGACAACCATGGACTTGGAGAAAAATTTTCACCAACAGACATGATATGTTCTGCACTAGCAAGTTGTATCCTAACTATTATGGCTATTGCAGTTGAGAAAAATAGTATTGATATTAAAAATACTATAGCAAAGGTCAAAAAAATAATGGGGAGTAATCCAAGAAGAATTACAAAAATTAAAATTGATATAATTTTCCCACAAGATTATGACTCTAAAACAAAAGCCATTTTAGAAAGAGCAGCCTATAATTGTCCTGTCCATCAATCACTGTCAAAAGATATGGAAAAAGATATTTCCTTTAAATATTTAAAATAATTATAAATTGCAAAAACATAACTAAAAACAACTCAAAAAAAAAGATACTGAAAATGAAAAAAATACTAATTATATTAGTTTTCCTACCTATGATAGTTTTATCTCAAAACTCACATACAATAAATGCAGGTATGTTATACTATAACCCTAACTTATTATCTATTAATATTGGAGATACAGTATTTTGGATTAATGAAGGTGGCACTCATAATGTAAATTTTATTACTAGCTCACTAACAAATACTAGTTTTAACAATCCTGAAGAATTTATTTCAATACCTACGTCGGATGTAAATATATATTCTCACGTATTTACAATTGCTGGTACATATCAATATGATTGTACAGTTTATGGACATGCATCTGGAGGTATGACTGGAACAATTATTGTTAACAACGTTAGTTACACAAATGAATTTAATTCTAACAAAAAATTATTGAGGACTATTAATACTTTAGGAACAAATATTTTCTATAAAAAAAACCAACCTCTACTCTATATCTTCGATGATGGTACTGTAGAGAAAAGAATAACAATAGATTAACAATGAAAATTTATATATATTTAGTATTGTGTTTATTAATTGGGTGCAGTGATAGTGATGCAGTTTTAGGATCTTGTTATGTATCTCCAAATCCCGATACTATTTGTACTGAAGAGTATAATCCAGTTTGCGCTTGTAATAATATGGTTTATGGAAATTCATGTGAGGCAGAAAAAGCTGGAAATCTTCATTATAAATTAACTGATTTAGATATTGGAGAAGAATGTAATTATTAAATTTTAAATAAAATTTAAAACAAAGATTAACAATGAAAAAACTACTACTTATTTTACTTTATGTTCCTATTATAGCATTATCTCAAAATAGTAATTTACCCGAAGATGTAAAGAAATATATTTCTGAAATAAATGAAAAAATGAATAATGTTGATAATCCATTAATTGCAACTTATCTAGGCTCTGAAATTGGAGATTATTTTTATTTTATATTTGAAGGGAAAGACGGAGAGGTCTTTGATTTTGGAAATGGCAATAATGATTATGGTAGTATTCCTTTTGGTGAAAATGATCTTGAAATAAGTTCTGATTTGATTGGTAAAAAATTTACTATTTATTGGAAATTTAGTCCATCATATTTTTATTGTTGTGAGGGAAGAATGAATGAGTATATTGCTGATTTACCATCTATTACAAACATAGATTACTACAAAAAATAACATACTATATTATTATTATAAATATTGTATAATTATTTTACTTATTTGTTATACATTTGCATTTATATTATTAATTAAAAAAATTTAATCATGAAAAAACTATTAATCTATTCTTTGATATTTTCTTTAATATTTGTTACCTCTTGTGGTAGCTCTGAATCAGAGAAAAAAACTGAAAATTCTACAGCTGAACAAACCAATACTTCTGTTGAAGAAAATTCTGAAAAATACTGGAATGAATTTACTATTGGTGCTGTTGGTAATACTATGGCTGAAATGAAGTTTGATGTTGAGAATATAACAGTTGATGAGGGTTCTTGGATTAGAATTACTCTTGTTAACGAAGGTATTGACATTGCTATGCAGCATAATATTGTATTTATAAAGTATGGTACAAGAAAAGAAATTGCAACACAAGCTATTGATGCAGGACCAGATATGAAATATGTACCTAATAATGATAACGTAGTTGCAGCATCAGATTTAGCAATGCCAGGTGAAACTGTAGTACTAGAATTTAAAGCTCCACCTAAAGGAAACTACGAATATGTATGTACGTACCCAGGTCATAGTGAAATTATGAGAGGATATTTAATTGTAAAATAATTTTTTATACAATAAGGGATATAAAACCTTGTAATACAAAATATTACAAGGTTTTTTTATTATTTTTATACTAACTATAATACGACTTAAAATTATTAAATTTGATATTAATTTAACATTAAAATATTCAAAAATGAAAAAACTACTATTTCTCTTCCTTTTACCAATATTAACCTACTCTCAAACTTCACATAATATTTCATCAGGAAACTTTTATTACTATCCTTCAGTACTAAGTATTAATATTGGTGATACTGTAACTTGGATCAACGATGGAGGCTATCATAACGTAAATTTTGATATTAATACAATAACAGGATCAAGCTTTAACAATCCTGAGGCATTTATATCAAGTCCAACTTCAGGTCCTGTGCTATATACACATGTTTTTAATACACCCGGAAACTACGATTATGACTGTTCAGTTGGAAGTCATGCAGTTATGGGTATGATCGGAACAATTATTGTAAACAATGTAAGTTTTACAAATGAAATCACATCAGAAAAGAAATTAATTAAAATTATCAATACTGTAGGTAGAGAAACATCACATACAGAGAACCAACTTCTACTATATATATATAGCAATGGAACAATAGAAAAAAAGATGACTATAGATTAATAATGAGACTTAAATCAGTATACAAAAATAAATCGTTAGAATTCTATACTAGTCGAATAGATAAAGAACTAAATATTCCTTACTTTGAAAGTAGTGTTTCAGCAGGATTCCCCTCTCCTGCTGAAGACTATATTGACAGTAAATTAGATTTAAATGAGTTATTAATAGAGCATCCTTCTGCGACATATTATGTACGTGTAATTGGAGATAGCATGCTAGGTGCAGGAATAGTAAGTGGAGATTTATTAGTAGTAGACAGATCAGTTGAAGTTAAAAACAATTGTATAGTGGTGGCACATGTAGATGGAGATTTTACCGTAAAACGTATTAAAAAGGTGAAAAACAAGATGTTCTTATTAGCTGAAAATGAAAATTACCAACCCATTGAAATTACAGAAGAAATGGACTTCGAATTATTCGGAGTTGTAACTCACTCAATACATCATTTTTCATGATTGGATTAGCAGATTGTAATAACTTTTACGCTTCTTGTGAAAGAGTATTTAATCCTAAATTAAATAATCAACCTGTGATAGTACTATCTAATAATGATGGATGTGTAATTGCAAGAAGTAATGAGTCAAAAAAGATAGGTATTAAAATGGGAGAGCCTGCATTTAAAATAAAGGGCTTAATTGAAAAATATAAAGTAAATGTTTTTTCTACTAATTTTGCTCTTTACGGTGATTTATCAGATCGAGTTATGAGCACTCTAAAATCAGAAGTAAAAAAAGTAGAAATTTACTCTATAGATGAAGCATTTTTAGATTTATCAGAATTGTATACAAAAGATAGAGCATTATACATAAGAGAAAAAGTTAAAAGATGGACCGGCATACCTATTTCCATTGGAATAGCACCAACCAAATCATTAGCTAAGGTAGCTAATCATATTGCAAAAAAGTACATAAAAGAAGGAGTATTTATATTAGATAATCAAGAACTAATTAAAAGAACTTTAAGTAGATTAAAAGTAGAAGAATTATGGGGAATAGGAAGAAAATATGCTTCTAAAATGAAGCAAAAAGGTATATATACAGCATTAGAATTTAGAAATACCAACTCAGATTGGTTAAAGAAACACTTTTCTATAAATAGTGTTCTACTACAAAAAGAACTTTATGGCATAAAATGTTATGACTTAGAATTAAATACCACAAGAAAAAAGAATATATGTACATCTCGTTCTTTTGGTAAAGAAATCAAGGAATATAATCAACTAAAAGAAGCAGTTAGTACATTTGCAAATAATTGTTCAACTAAACTAAGGAAAGAAAAGAGTTGCTGCTCCAAGATTACAGTATTTTTAAAGACTAATCCATATAAACCAAAAACTAAACAATATAATCCATATATATCTCTAAGTTTCAATACACCTACCAACGATAGTATTGAAATAGTCAGTATGGCAAATAAAGCATTAAAAAATATTTATAGAAATGACTGTAGTTATAAAAAAGCAGGTGTAGTTGTACATAATACTACACCACAAGCAGAAATACAAATGTCTTTTTTTGACAATATTGACAGAAAAAAAAGAAAGAAAATGATGTATTCAATAGATAAAATTAATACGCTAATGGGTAAAGACAAAATTCATTTAGCTTCACAGGGATTTAAAAAAAGATGGAAAATAACACAAGAACAACTTTCTCCTTGTTACACTACAAGCTTTTCAGATATTCTAAAAATAAAAATTTAATAAATGAAAAATATATATCAAATAACTATATTAACTCTATTTTGTATGTTTTTTTGCTCATGTATACAAAATTTAGAAAAATAAAAAGTATTGAGTTTTAATGTAACTTCTAAAAAAATCAATTAAGTAATAAAACAGGTCAAGAAGTATCATTAGAAGAAATGAATACTATAAGTGTCCAACGAGGGGAAAAAATAATATTTAAAAATTTTAATTTTACGTTAGAGAATAAAATAGACGGAGCTCTTAACTTTTATTCGGAAAATGGAAAATTAATGCTTCTCACTCCTACTGAATTATCTACTATGAATATGCCTCCAGATGGAAATGGTATAACTAAACATAAAAGAGGTGAAAATATCGAGATTTCAGGAACTACATTAATTAAAGTAAATTCTATAAGTTTTGTAATTTCAAATATTAGATTAAAATAAAAATAGAAATGAGAAAGATCATTATAGTATGTTTAAGTATAGTATTAATAAACTCATGCATAAAAGATCAAAATAAAAAAATAAGATTGAAGTCTGTAGGTGTCTAAATGAGCCAAGTAATACAGAATGGGCAAAAAAAAATAAAGAAAAATGTAGTAATGAAATAAATAAAAAAATAGGTGTAGTAAATTGGGAATCTATAAACTTTTCGAAAAATAAAAAAGCTAGTAAAAAATGGGATTTTATGATTAAGGAATGTATTGATAAACAAGCACGTATTGATATGTTAAATCATTCTGAAAAAGATATAAGCTTTGAAGAGGCAAAAAAGTTTATTCAACAGAGATTTAAAAATATTGGACAAAAATATATTGATGGAAAAACTATAAGTAGTAATAAAAAAATAAAATTATATTATTTTTTATCTCAAAATAATAAATATAGCGACTACTATTGCATTACTGGAATCTCAAGTATAAAACTTGAAGTATTAGGTGATGTCAAATGCGGGAAAAATGAAATTATTGAAAAATTTAATAATATAAATTAAAAATATTTAATCATTGGTTCTGTGATTTAACATCACCATCATAATCAGATATATCTAAACCGAGTAAAACTAACCACTTATCTACTCTATTTTTTGTTAGCTCATATTGATTTCCTTCATCAAGAGCTAATCCATAAAATAACTCATCATTAAATTGTGCTTTGGATTCTTCAAATTCATATCCCTCTATCGGCCAATAACCAACTAATTCCCCATGATTTTTGATAACTTCTTTGGCTAAGATACCTACACCATCAATAAAATAATCCTCATAACCATATTGATCACCTAAACCAAAAATAGCAACCTTATTTTTATTAAAAATAATATTTTTAAATTCAGGATAATATCTTTCCCAGTCACTCTGTAAATCGCCATCATACCAAGTAGAAATACCTAGTATTAACAAGTCAAATCGAGTATAATCCTCAATTTTAGATGATGCAACATTAATTGATTCAACTGAATAAGCATCTAGTTTTTTAATGATATACCCAACAACGTCTTCAGTATCTCCGCTATCAGATCCCCATATTATTCCAATTTTCATATCTATAAAATTATTTTATGCAAAATTAAACTATTTAGAATCAATTTAAATAAATTGTTAAAAAAATATTTTATTTAAATAGTTCATGCATAATTTTACCATCAACAAAATCAGATTCAATCTGTAATAATTCTACTATTGTTGTTGGTATATCAATTAGCTCTCTTTCTATATCTATAATACCTGACTTAAAATCAGGTCCGTATGCAAAAAAATTAATATGTTGACAACCTTTACAACTATTTCCTCGTATTTTCCAAGATTCAAAAAAATAACTACTTAATTTAAAATCCTCTTTAAAACATAATCCATGATTATAAAATCCACTCAATATATTGTTTGAATGTCTTCCATGATCATTTGTTATAAACAACGTTGTAGTTCCAGAGTAAAATGAATCATGATGTATATATTTCCATATATCATAAATAAATCTATCTGTTCTTCTAATTTCTGATATATACTTATCTCGATCTTTTGAGTGACCAGAAACATCCGGTTCTTTAAAACCTACTAAAACCAAATTAGGCCTAAAATTATCTAATACATTAAATAAATTTAACAAGGTTAATGTATCATCCCTAGATTGTCCTACACGATCTAATGTATCAGTAATAAAATTAATAGATGGTATATATTTATCTTGCCATTCTTTATTTTGTGTATTAGCAAGAACAGATAATTTTCTCTTACTTCCAATTATCCAGGCCTTTGTTGAATCTAATGATTGATTTGATTTAAGAAATGATTGAAAAATTGAAGGTATTAAAGAAAGTTGAGAGTCATTATTACATCTTCTTTGATATACACCAGTTGATAGTGCTGAAAAACCACAAAGAGTAGATGTTCTTCCATAATTATAGAAATTAGTATTTACAATACCATTTTTAGAAATAATAGATGAGAAAAAAGGAATATTTTTATGATCAGGATCACCCCATGTTTCACTATATTCAGCGCCATCGATTACAACAACAATTACATTCTTTGTTTTGTAGTTTTTAGATGTATTGTTATTAAAAAAATAAATGAATACAATAGATACAATTGATAATATTAAAATTATATTTATTTTTTTCATCTAATAAATTATCAATCTTTTCTCTATTTTTCGATCTTTATAAATTATAATAGATAGGTTATTTTTGTATGGAGAATTTCTACCAGATAAATCAATGATTTTTTCAATATTATTATTTTCGAACAAATTATTAATATTTGAAATATTACAATTATTACTATAAAAATGTTGATTGTCAATATTAATATTAACTAAATTAAAATTATTATTGAAGTAATTAATGTTATTAACTTCAATACAAGTTAAATTAGGGTTACCTGTTATAAAAAGTGAATCGATTATAAGATTATTTCCATTTCTTAAATTTAAGGACATTAAAACTGAATTTCTAACAAATAACTGTGACAACTGACTATTATTAGATAAATCAAGTGAAGATATCGGATTATTACCACATTTAAGAACTGTTAATAATTGATTATTCGATAAATTAAGATTTACTATTTGATTACCACCACAATACAGCTGCCTGAGAAGTATATTGTTAGTTAAATTTATGCTAATAATATTATTATTACTACATCTTAGAACACGTAAACTATCAAAATCCTGGATACCTTCTAGAGAAAAAATATTTTGATTAAAAACTGATAAAATTCTTAATGTATCAATTGAAGACGTCAAAACAGAATCATCCAAAGTAGTATCTAAACCTAGATTAATAAGTGCTATTTCAAAATTATCATCAGGAATATATGTCTTCTGAGAAAAAGAAAAAAAAGGAATAAATAAAAAAACTAATATTTTATATTTCATTATTATTTTAAAAATTTCATTTTATAGCTTACATCAACCTTTCCTTTACTAATATCATTTAACTTTCTTTTAATCATTTTTCTACGTAATAATGAAATTTTATCAGTAAACAATATACCTTCAATATGATCATATTCATGCTGAATAACTCTAGCTGTTATACCACTAAAAGTATCTCTGTGTTTAACAAATCTTTGATCCAGATACTCTATAGTAATATTAGTTTTTCTACTTACATCCTCTCTTATGTTAGGAATTGATAGACAGCCCTCTTTAAAATTCCACATTTCACCTTTTTCTTCAATTATCTTAGCGTTAATAAATACTTTTTTTACTATTTTTTCTTTATTATCAATATATTCATCATCATCAAAAAATGGAGTTGTATCAATCAAAAAAACACGAATCGATTTATTTATTTGTGGTGCAGCTATTCCAACACCATTTGCATTATACATTGTTTCCCACATATTGGATATAAGAAGATCTAACTCTGGGTGATTAGGATGAATCTCATTACACTTTTTTCTTAACACTGGTGATCCAAAAGAAACAATTGGAAGTATCATTATAAAATTGATTCTATAATCTGGTCAATACTTATTCCTTCAGCTTCAGCTTTATAATTTTTTACGAGTCTATGCCTTAATACTGGCTTTGTAATTGCTTTAACATCTTCTATATCAGGTGAATATTTACCATTTATAGCAGCATGACATTTTGCAGCCTTTAATAAGAATTGTGAAGCTCTTGGTCCTGCACCCCACTCTATATATTTCTTAATTATATCGTCACATTTTTCAGAATTTGGCCTTGTTTTAGAGACTAAGCTAACAACATATTGAATTACATTATCAGTAACAGGAATTTTAGCAATAAGATTTTGATAAAATAATATTTTTTCTTCAGTTAATATTTTTGACAATTGAACTCCATTATTTGTTGTGGTTCTCTTGACAATTTCTAACTCTTCATGGTAATTAGGGTAATCTAAAACAACATTAAACATAAATCTATCTAATTGCGCTTCAGGAAGAGGATATGTACCTTCCTGCTCAATAGGATTTTGAGTTGCTAAAACAAAAAATGGATTGTCCAAAGCATAAGATTTTCCCGAATTAGTAATGGTTCTTTCCTGCATCGCTTCTAATAAAGCAGATTGAGTTTTTGGAGGTGTACGATTTATTTCGTCCGCAAGAATAATATTACTAAAAAGCGGGCCCTTTATAAATTTAAAATTTCTAGTTTCATCTAATATTTCAGAGCCAATAATATCTGAAGGCATTAAATCTGGTGTAAACTGAATTCTATTAAATTTTAATCCTAGAATATCAGCTATAGTTTGTACTAAAAGTGTTTTTGCTAGTCCAGGAACACCAACTAATAAACAATGTCCATTACAAAATATGGATATTAAAACTTGTTCAATAATATGATTCTGACCAATAATAACTTTTGATATTTCATTTTTAAAATCTTTATAGTTATTTACAAAATTATTGATATTCTCTACGTCGTTTCCCATATTAATTTATCCATTTATTTTTATAACTACATGAACTAATATTACTATGTATTTTTACATAGGTTTTTTTTAATATTTTATCAATCCAAAATAGTTGTTTTTCTTGTTTTTTAAAATTAATTGCAAGATCTTTTATTACAGCAAAATCATCGGTTAAATTAGCTCTGTGAGCATTAACTTTTTTATTTAGTCTAATTATTCGATAAGCCTCTGTATCATCATCTAATTTCATAATAAAAGGTGTAGAAATATCATAAATAGACATTTTATTAACCATAATCTTTAAATTTGGATCCAAATCATCAACATTATTCATTGTAGACATGTTAATAGGATTTAAAATTATACCTCGATTATTTTTACTGTCATGTTCACTATATTTTTCTACAGCTTCATCAAATGAAATTTCATTTGAATTTATCTCATTTAAAATTTCTTGAATTCTAGATCTTGCATTATACATTTCAGTTGAACTTACTTTCTTCTTTAATAAGATATGACGAACATTAATTTGTTCACCTCTTCTTTCAATCATTTGAATAATATGAAGACCATAATCTGTTTCAATTACTTCAGAAATCTCATTTATATCAAGTTTGAAAGCGGCTCTTTCAAATTCTGGTACTAGATCACCTCTATTGACAAATCCTAGCTCACCTCCCTTACTTGCTGATCCAATATCATCTGAATATAACGTAGCTAGCATTTTAAAATCCTCACCACTATATACTCTTTCCCTAAAACTATTTAGTCTAGATCTAAGAATTTCTTTTTCTTCATTACTAAATTTAGGCTTTATAACTAATTGAGAAATTTCTAATTGTTCAGCAATGAATGGAATATCATTAATATTTTGATTATAATAATCTAAAACTTCAGATGGAGTAATATTAATATTAGTTGTTATGCTATTTTGAACCTTTTGTGCAAGAAATTGTTCATTAATTACTCTAAATAATTCAGATTCTATATCTTGTTTTGATTTACCAAAATACTCTTCAATCTTACTAATTGATCCTAATTGTCTCTCAAAATAATTTAATCTATTTATAATTTCATTATTTATCTCTTCATCTGAAATTTTAATGCTATCAATTTTAGCTTGATTAATTAATAATTTCTGAAACAAAATATCTTCAATTATTTCACATTTAATTTTTTCATCTTTAAAATTACCTTGTGATAAAAATTGTAGGTATTGAGATTCAATTTCTGATTTTAAAACCATCTCAGTTCCAACAATTGCTACAATTTCATCTATATTCTGCGCTTTGATTACTAATGTAAATACAAAAAACAATATTAAACTATATATTTCTTTCATCAATATATCTTAATTTTTTCCAAATCTAAACCATTTTGATATAAATCATCCTCAAGTTTATTTAAAAATTTTATTTTATTTTTATTTAATAACACATTTCTAATTTTATCTCTTTCTAAATAAATAGGACTGACATTACCTTTCTTTTTATAATCACTTATATATAAGAAATATCTGTAATTACTGTCTTCAAAAGATATATTTTTATATTCAAGTTTTAAATCACGATACTGAATAGGTAACTTATTAACAAATATTGAAAAATATTGCCATATATCAATATCTAAGTAGTATTCTTTAGCAAACTGCTGACAATAATCAAATAATTCGTATGTAGATTCAGTATTATTAGATGTAAATAGATTGTTAAATTTATCCAAATTTGGAGCTAATTTATCTATAATTACAAATCTACCTTTAAAAATATCTTGATTTAACTTAAATTCCTGTTTATACCTATTATAGTAATTTAAAATCTCATTATTAGTAACAGATGTGTCAAAGTTATGATTCAATAATTGCTGGTGATAAGCATAAATTAATAATGAATATCTATATTCTTCAATTTGATTATCAAATAATATTTCTTGCTTATCTAAATTAAGTTCAGCGTGATGAACGAGTAATTGCTTCCTAATCCATTTATTAGTATACTCTTCAATAAAAAAAATCGAATCTTCAATTTGTTCAGGCATAGCATTTAATATTTCTGTTAAAAAAAGATCTTTTTTATAAACACTAGCAATTTTTCTATCTTTATTTTTTTCAACACAAGATGATACAAAAAAAAGGATCAAACAGGATGAGATTAAGATCTTATTCATCAAATATTACTTAATAAGAGAGTATAGGGCTTTCTTGTTAACTAATACTGTATATTTATTCTTTAAAGTATTTAACCATTCTGTTTCTAGTTTTTCTTGATAATCAGAAATAGCTTTACCTCTAACTTCATCTAATCTTTTAGGTCTTGAAGATAAAACAGAATGAACATCAATTATTACATATGAATCATCATCCAATTTTATATCTTTTGAAAGACCCTTTTTCCAATCAATCATATCAATATATTTATTATCACCTATTGAATACTTACCTTGATCTATCTGTAATGCTAATGGATTTTTTTTATTGATTTTGCCAAGAATTTCCTCGTTACTAATATTATTCACAAAACGTTTTTTTAATAATTCTAATCTTAACAATTTAGATGTTTTAAAATCAATACATTTATAAATTGTAGCATTTAATCTTTCTGACCATTTATAATTAGATATATTATTTTGGAAAAAATTATATAGACCTATTGTGTCTTCTACAGCTTTTCTCCATACCTTTTTATTTGTTAAATCAAATAATAAAATACCTTCTTTATACTCTTTTAATAATGCTTTGTATTCTGGATACTTATCACTTAACTGACTTTCTTCAAAAGCAATTAACTCAAAATCAACATAATTAATGTAAAGTTTGTCAATATCGCTACCTTTAGATTGATTTAATAATATATAATTTTCAAAATTAGTTACTGAAAACGTTTTATTATTTATTGAGAATAATACCGTATTATTAATTTCTGAAGTTGTATAAGAACCATTTAATATTCTAGTAACAGATTTTTTTCTAAAATCACTATAAACAGATGGATAGTTTTTAATTTTATATTCTTTTCTTAATTTTTTAATTAAAGCTTTTTTACTTAACTCACTTCTACTATCTCTTTTTATTTTTCTTTTTAATTCTTCTTTAAGCTCATTAAATTCTCCCACAGGTTTTTTTTCAAGTAACATAATGATGTGCCAACCATAACTTGTTTGAAAAGGCTGTGAAAAATCCCCAACATTTTTTAATAAAAATGCTTGTTTCTCAAACTCAGGAACCATTTTCCCAACACCAAATGCAGGTAACGCACCACCTTTAACAGCAGTAGATCTATCTTGTGAAAAACGCTCTGCTAAATCTGCAAAATCTTCACCATCATTTAATAACTGCATAACTTGATCTATATTTCTTTTTGCGTCTATTAACTGTTTATCTTCTGCTCCCTGACCTGTTTTAAAAACAATATGAGCTACTTTAACTTCACCAACAGCGTCCCTTACGTCATTAATCATTATCAAATGATATCCATATTTTGTTTTAATTGGTAATGAAATATCATTAATATCTGTTTTATAAGCTGCACTCTCAAAATCATAAACCATCATAAATGCAGTAAAATAACCTAAATTACCGCCATTATTAATAGCTGACTTATCTGATGAGTATTTTTTAGCAGCATCTGAAAAGGATATCTTTTGATTAATAATCTCATTACGAACACTAATAGCTTTATTATAAGCAGCATCTTCATCATTATTAAAACTGAATAGTATATGACTAGCATTGACATCTTTTTTAAGTCTATCATATGCTTCTAATAATAAACTTTCATCAAATTCTTTATTTTTAAGATATGGTGCAGCTAACTGTTTTCTATAGCCCTCAAGTTCATTTATAAAAGAATCAACTGTATCGAGACCTAAAGATTCTGCCTCTTTAACCTTTAGCTTAAAATTAATAAATAGTTCCATATATTCATCAAGATATTCCTTACTTATTACTTCTTCATGATTATTTTTATAAAATATATTTTTGAATTCGTTAATAGATATATCATCATTTTCAATCGTAAGTATATTTTGAGCATTTAAAAATATACTTGCAGTCATAAATATAAATAATAGCTTGAATACTTTCATAATTTTATTTTCTACTGTAATTAGGTGCCTCTCTTGTAATTGTTACATCATGTGGATGACTTTCAGTAATGCCAGCTGATGTAACGTTAATAAATTCTGCTTCTTTTAATTTTTTAATATTATCTGATCCAGTATAACCCATTCCTGATTTAAGTCCACCAATTAATTGATGTAAAACTTCAGATAGATATCCTTTATATGCAACTCTCCCAACAATTCCTTCTGGAACTAACTTATTTGTATTTTCTTCGTTACTTTGAAAATATCTATCTTTTGAACCTTTTTCCATTGCTTCAATTGATCCCATGCCTCTGTATGATTTAAACTTTCTTCCTTCATAAATAATAGTTTCTCCAGGTGCTTCATCTACACCAGCTATAATAGACCCAAGCATAACAGAATCAGCTCCACCAACTAAGGCTTTAACTATATCTCCTGAATACCTTAGTCCTCCATCTGCAATTAATGGAATATTGTTTTTTTTGGTTATTTCTGCAACATCCATAATTGCTGTTAATTGTGGTACACCAATTCCAGCAACTATTCTTGTAGTACATATAGATCCAGGGCCAATACCTACCTTGATTGCATCTGCACCAGCATCAATTAAAAACTTGGCAGCTTTACTAGTTGCAATATTTCCTACAACTACGTCTAATTTTGGAAATCGTGATTTAATTTCTTTTAAAGCTCTTACAACACCTTTCGAATGACCATGAGCTGTATCAATAATTATTGCATCTACTGAAGCATTATACAGCGCATCAACTCTATCCAAAACATCTTTAGTTATACCTACAGCAGCAGCAACTCTTAATCTACCATATTTATCTTTACAAGCGTTTGGACGCATTCTATTTTTAATTATATCTTTAAAAGTAATAAGACCTAATAACTTGTTTTTATCATCAATAATTGGAAGTTTTTCTATTTTATTGGACTTTAAAATCTGTTCAGCATTATCTAAATCAGAAATAGTAGCTGTAATAAGATTTTCTTTAGTCATTACATCCTTAATGGAAAGACTCATATTTTTTTCAAATCTCAAGTCTCTATTTGTAACAATTCCTAAAAATTCCATTTTCCCATTAACAATTGGAATACCACCTATTTTATGTTCTTTCATCATAGAAAACGCATCACCTACTAATGCGTCTATTTCTAATGTAATAGGATCTAAAATCATGCCACTTTCTGATCTTTTAACTTTTCTAACTTGTAATGCTTGATCAGTTATACTCATATTTTTATGAAGAACACCTATACCTCCTTCTTGTGCAATTGCAATTGCCATTCTTGATTCAGTAACAGTATCCATAGCTGCAGAAACTATAGGAATATTTAAGTTAATATTTCTACTGAATTTTGTTTCAGTATTAACTTGATTAGGTAATACTTCAGAATAAGAAGGTATAACTAAAACATCATCATATGTTAATCCTTTTTTCATATTTCTTTATCAAATCGTATGCAAAATTAACATTTTAAAAAAATAAAAAAAATAGATAGTATAGTAATTTTATGTGTAATAAAAATAAATTATCTTACTAGATTAACAAGTCCAGTTTTTTCAATTAACTCATTATCTCCATTTATGTATTTAAAATAATATACGTACTTACCGTTCTGTACTTGTTTCCCTTTATATGTTCCGTCCCATCCTTTTAATGGATTTTCTGAATAAAAAATTTCTGAACCTTGTCTATTAAAAATACTAAAGGAATATCCTTCTTCAGAAATAAAATACGTAATAGGCATAAATAACTCATTATGATTATCGTCATTTGGTGTAAAAGTATTTGGTAAATAAACAACAGGTGTTTGATTAACGCAAAAAATATTAGAATATACACCATCTGACAATGGACCATATGGTGTATTTAATCCTTCAATTGCTTTAACGTAATAGCAAAATCTACCATTTCCCTTACCTTCATTTGTAACTCTATCAACAAAAATTAAATCTTGATCAGGATTAGTTGTTCTGTTCCATTCCATTATTGGAAGCATAGAAAATGAATCACCATTAACAGATCTATATAGTTCATATCTAGAGACACCACCAAGCCATTTTTCATACTCATTAAACATAATTGTATTTGTAAACTCACCCTCAAGTGGTGTATTTACATAATTAATATTTTTCTTGACACTTAAAAGAATAGTTTGAGCATACCAATCTCCACTATGTAAAGAAGAATTATATGGAGGTGGAACTTGTGTTACACCGCAAGTATCAACTGGTAATATTTTATATCTATATGAAATGTTATTAATATCAGCATCATCATCTACATAAGTTATGTTTGAGCTACCATTAAAATCTACTTCATCAATTTTAGTATAATTAATTGTAATTTCATTATCAATACTATCAAGAATTTGTGACCTGTATATGTCGTATCTTTCAATTACAGCTTCATTATCAACAATACAATTTATTTCAACATTGTCGCTTGTATGATCTATAGTTGCGTATTCTAAATAGTTATAATCTGCTTTTTGAGGTAATACTATATTAATATCTAAAGCATTAGATCTTGCTGTAAATGAAGAATCTTCATTATATGCTTCAACATAAATGCTATAATCAGATGATGATGTTATATCATCAAAAAGGAAATTAGTAGAAGATGAAACTCTAATTTGAGAAATACTAACTACTCCATCAGGATCAGTTTCTGTAATAAATACTTTATAATGACTTACTCCATTATCCCAATTTAAGTAATCATTCCAATCCAACATAATAGTATATTCACATACATTAGCTGTATATGAAATTAACATTGTATTATGAAATAAGGAACGTGATCTAGTATTTCCACAGCTATCTAATGCTCTAACACTAAATTCTTCAATTAAACTAGTGGATTCAGAATTTTCATAAGTATAGGAATTAACACCATATAGAATTGTATCTAAGGTAATCCAAGCACCATAACTATCTTTTTTATAAATGATATATATATCGCTATCTGGAGAATCACTCCAATTTATAATTGCTTTACCCTCATTTGTTACCGATACTGATTCAATTTTAGGTGTTATTGAAGTAATAGTATCCTCTAAATGAACAACACCAATAGAAGATCTTGATTTACAACCCCTTTCATCAAATATTTCTACATAAAATTCTGGATAATAATCGCAATTATCACCATCAAATTCATAATTCAAGTCAGGTAAAATTGATATAATTGAATCATATCCATTAGAATTTATATAGTGTAAATTATAATCAATATCAGAAGTGATAAGTAAGGGGTCAATAATTTGATTCCATGATAGATCTGCTGTAATGCCAAGATTAATAGGATCAGCTTGCATAAAAATTGAAGATAATGTATCAGAATATAATAAAGAATCAGAGCCTCCTAAATTACTTCCACAGCTTACACTTCCAACTAAAAAATAATAATTAATAATATCATCCGCATTAGCATTGGAATGAATATAAGTTGTATCTGGAAAATATACACTGTCAATTAGGTCGTAAGGCCCAGAATACTGGTCAGAATGATAAACAAAATATCTAATATTTGAATCAACTACACCAGGAGGAAAATAAAAATCTAATTTTGAATCACCATTATCTTCCACCGAGATACATCTTAAATCAGGCTGTGGAGGTATAATATTAATTGTTATTGTAGCAATAACAATACCATTAGCTGGACAAAAATCATCGTATGCCTTTAAATTAAATGTAAAAGCGCCACCTTGCCTCCCACAACCAAAATCTTGCATATGGTCACAATCAGACTCCCAGTAAAAATCACCTGAAATATTTCCTGGAGCAGAAGATGTTACAGTAAAAGTAGCTTGACTACTTATTGCTAAAGCTGGATCTAACTGACCACCTTCAACTTCTAAATTTAAATCTTGTAAATTTCCTGTAGCATTAATATCATTATCTGTAGCAACTACAGAAAAACTAACAACTTCACCAGCCATGACAGTTGTTTCATAAGAAGGTAATCCAGTATTTGGATTAAATGCTGTAATCCAATCTTGCGGTCCAATAGGCTCAGTAATAACCGGTGGTGAATTTTGAGCTCCGTTAGGTAGAGTTCCACAGGATTTTAACATAACTTGAACCTCTCTAAAAACATCAGCTACTAATTGTCCACACTTGAATGCTGAAACTTTAACACATGTAACAAAAACACCAGCTGTATTTGACAGGAATGAAATCTCTCCATTATTAGGATTTAATGTTGGTAAGCCAGGTATTGGGGAGTTTACACTATAAGGTGGATCAAATGCTAAAGCGATACCAATTGGATTATTTGGATCATAGCTAAATTCATCTCCTAATGGTTCAGCCCAAGAATAACTTATTGAATCTAATTCAGAATCAAAAGCTAAATGACTATATGAAAAAGGATAACCAGTACATAAAATAGATTTTGCTTGTTCTTTAAAAATCGGAGAATTGTCATGACACATATTTCCTGATGGTAAAACATTTCCAGTAGGGTCAGTGTAGGGGTACATAACAGCTCTTAACGTCCAATCTTCATCAGAAAAACCGTTTGTAATATTACTACTTCTACAACAACTACCCCAAGTAAAATGCCAACCTCCAACAGGAGGAGTACCAGTAATTGTAGTTGGCGCAGATTGATAAATCCATTCTCTTACCGCACCAAATGTACCAAAAGGCTGATTATCACAATCATAACAAGTTTCTGATCCTGCAATTCCAGATGGTGAAATATCATTAGTATCTAAAAAAGGCATTGTAATTTGTGTTATTGCAGGATTATTATGTACAGTTAAAAACTCATCAAAATAAGTAAAACTAATACCATCACAATCTTGGTATATTTTTAATGTAAATGTATATTGACCATAATTTGGACTTAATGGATCCTTGTCACAGACCCAGGTAATTTCTCCACCCATAAAATGAGTAGGAAAAGCATTGTAAGTTAGATTAAAGAAAAATATAATTAGGAAAAATTTACGCATTTAAACGAATATAATTGATTGAGATGGTTAATAAATTCATTTAATGCAAATATAATAAAATAGAGCTAAAAATTTATCATATCAAATATGTAATGAAATAAAATCTCACAAAATAAGTTTTAAAATCTTATTTTAGACAATTTCTCTTGAACATTATTAAATCCATCTACAATTTCTATAATTATATCATTAACTGATTTTATTTCATTAATAGTTGAAGAAACTTGACCTATTTCTAATTCGCCGTTAATAATATCTCCTTCAAACATACCCTTTTTTGCTCTTCCTCTTCCTAATAGTGATTTTAACTGTTCAGAAGTAGCGTTATTTGAATAAGCATTTTGAATTTTATTAAAAAAATCATTTTTTAGTAATCTAACAGCTGTTAATTCTTTTAATGTAAGTTGAGTATCGCCTTCAATTGCATTGAGGACATAATTTTTAAAATTTAAATGCGCTGAACTCTCTTTAGAAACAGCAAATCTACTACCAATTTGAACTCCCTCAGCACCAAGTGCAAAAGCTGCTGACATAGAAATCCCATCAGCTATACCTCCTGCGGAAATTATAGGCAGATGAATATCTTTAACTAAATCAGGAACTAAACATAATGTTGTTGTTTCATTTACCCCATTATGTCCACCAGCTTCAAAACCTTCAGCTACAATTGCATCAACTCCTGAATCTAAAGCTTTTAAAGCAAACTTTTTACTAGAAACAACATGAGCAACCTTGATATCATGATTTTTCAAATATGAAGTAAAAGTATTTGGATTACCAGCAGATGTAAATACTATCTTTACACCTTGTTCGATTATTATTTCTATATGTTCCTTAATATTTGGATAAATAAGTGGCAAATTAACACCAAATGGTTTTTTAGTTGCTTTTTTGCACTTAATTATATGCTCTCTTAAAACATTAGGATACATAGAACCAGAACCAATTAAACCTAATCCGCCACTATTACTAACAGCAGATGATAAACGCCAACCACTACACCATATCATACCCCCTTGAATTATAGGATATTTAATTCCAAAAAGGTCATTAACTCTATTCATAAATTTCTAAATTTGTTGCGTTTACGAAAATAAAAAATTAAATAATTTATAAAATGAAAAAGGATCAAATAATTTTCGATTTAATTGAAAAAGAATATCAAAGACAAAAAATGGGTATAGAACTAATTGCATCAGAAAACTTTGTTAGTTCTGATGTTATGAATGCAGTAGGTTCTTGCTTAACTAATAAGTATGCTGAAGGCTATCCAAATAAGAGATACTATGGTGGTTGTGAAATAGTTGATCAAGTAGAAGAATTAGCAATTGAGAGAGCAAAAAAACTATTTAATGTGGAATATGTTAATGTACAACCGCACTCAGGATCGCAGGCTAACGCTGCAGTCTTTTTGGCATGTTTAAATCCAGGAGATAAAATATTAGGTTTTAATCTATCTCATGGTGGGCATCTCACACATGGATCTCCTGTTAATTTTTCTGGAAAATTATATAAAACATCATTTTATAATGTTGAAGAAAATACTGGTTTAATAGACTACAATAAGCTTGAAGAAATAGCAATAAAGGAAATGCCAAATCTTATTATTTGTGGTGCATCTGCATATTCTCAGGATTGGGATTACCTTGCTTTTAGGAATATTGCAAATAAGGTGGGAGCAATTTTAATGGCTGACATTGCACATCCAGCTGGACTTATAGCTGCAAATTTATTAAATGATCCTGTACCACACTGTGATATCTTAACAACTACGACTCATAAAACATTAAGAGGTCCTAGAGGAGGGATGATTATGATGGGTAAAGATTTTGAAAATCCATTTAATATTAAAACACCTAAAGGTAAAACAAAAATGATGTCCACACTATTAAATTCAGGTGTATTTCCCGGATATCAAGGTGGACCCTTAGAACATGTAATAGCAGCTAAAGCTGTTGCATTTAATGAAGCATTAGATCCTGATTTTGCTAAATATGGCAAAAATGTAATTAAAAATGCAAAACTAATGGCCAATGAATTTATAAAAAAAGATTATAAAATTATTTCTGGTGGAACAGAAAATCACTGTATGTTAATTGATTTAAGAAATAAAAATATTACAGGAAAAGATGCAGAAAATGCATTAGTTCAAGCAGATATTACGTTGAACAAAAATATGGTTCCATTTGATACAGAATCACCATTTATAACATCTGGAATTAGAATTGGTACTCCAGCAATAACGACAAGAGGGGTAAGTACAGAAGATATTATAAAAATTGTTGATTTGATTGATACTGTGATTATTAACTATAATGACCAATCTTACATTAAAAATATTAAAAATGAAGTTAATAGTTTGATGAGTAAATATCCAATTTTTGCATAATTATTAAGTTATGAAACCTATAGATACAGAACAAGAAAAAAAAGAAATATTAAATAAGTATAGAGCTCTATTACGTTCTTGTTCTGAAAAGACATCTAAAAAAGATAAAGGGAAGATCCGTAAGGCATTTAATTTAGCTGTTGAAGCTCACAAAGATATGAGAAGAAAGTCAGGTGAACCTTACATATATCATCCCATTGCAGTAGCTCATATTGCAGCAAAGGAAATAGGTCTTGGAACAACATCTATTATATGCGCATTATTACATGATGTTGTTGAAGATACTGAATATTCATTACAAGATATTAATGAAAAATTTGGTTCAAAGGTTACAAAAATTATTGATGGATTAACAAAAATTCAGGACGTATTTGACAAAAATGTTTCTACTCAGGCTGAAAATTTCAGAAAAATGTTATTAACGTTATCAGATGATGTAAGAGTAATTTTAATTAAGCTAGCAGATAGATTACACAATATGAGAACTTTAGATGCAATGCCTGTGCACAAGAAACTTAAAATTGCATCTGAAACTCTTTATTTATATGCACCTCTTGCGCACAGATTAGGTTTATATTCAATAAAAACTGAACTTGAAGATTTGGGATTAAAATTCACCAAGCCAGAAGTATACAAAGCGATTGCAGAAGGATTAAATGAAACAAAAGAAGATAGAACCAAATATATTGCTAAGTTTACTAAACCTATTAAATCTAAACTAAAAGAAAATAAATTAAATTTTTCTATAAAAGGAAGACCAAAATCTATTTTTTCAATACGAAATAAAATTATAACAAAAGGAGTAAATTTCGATAATGTATTTGATAAGTTTGCCATAAGAATTATTGTTGAATCTAATCTAGAAAACGAAAAAGCAGATTGCTGGAGAATATATTCTATTGTAACAGATTTTTATAAGCCAAACCCTGATAGACTAAGAGATTGGATATCAACTCCAAAAGCTAATGGTTATGAATCACTACACACCACAGTTATGGGTGATGAAGGGAAATGGGTTGAAGTGCAAATTAGAAGCAAGAGAATGGATGAAATTGCAGAAAAAGGATATGCTGCTCATTGGAAATATAAACAAAAATCTGGGAATAGAGAATCCTCTTTAGACAATTGGATTAATAATATTAGAGAACTCTTACAAAATCCTGAATCAAATGCTGTAGATTTTATAGATGATTTTAAACTAAACCTATATTCTGGTGAAATATATATTTTTACACCGAATGGAGATTTAAAAACCTTACCTAAGGGAGCTACAGCATTAGACTTTGCATTTGCCATTCATACTGATATTGGATTAAAATGTATGGGCGTTAAAGTAAATGGTAAATTAGTATCATTAAGTCAATCATTATCAAGTGGAAATCAAGTTGAAGTAATTACATCAAGAAAGCAAAGACCAAGAAAAGACTGGCTGAGATTTGTAAAAACGTCTAGAGCAAAATCTAAAATTAAATCTGCATTAAAAGAAGATCAAAAACGTATTTCTATAGTTGGAAAAGAAATAGCTGAGAGAAAACTAAAACATCTCAAAGTTAAAATAACGAAAAATACAGAAACTGAACTTATAAAGCATTTCAATACAGGAGACTCATTAGAATTATATTTTAGATTTGGAACTGGGGCAATCTCTAATATTGAAATAAAAGAATTTGTTAAATTAAAAACCAGTGGATGGTATCAAAATATAAAAAATAAAATTTATGGTCCGCCTATAAAAAATAAAGAAAATAATGAAAATAAAATTATCGTTTTTAACGATAATGATGAAGTTTTAAATTATTCTATGGCTAAATGCTGCAATCCAATACCTGGAGATAATATTTTTGGTTTTTTAACTGTTGTTGATGGAATAAAAATCCATAGATTTGATTGCCCCAACTCTATTCAGCTAAGAGCAAACTACTCATACAGAATATTAAAATCTAAATGGATCAATAAAGATGATATAGATTTCATTGCTACAATAAATATTAAAGGTATTGATAGTGTTGGTGTTATGAATAAAGTTACTCAAATAATTTCTAATCATATGAATGTTAATATCAAATCAATTAATATCAGTAGTAATGATGGAATATTTGAGGGGATAATAACACTAAAGGTTCATAATGTTACATTTTTAAAACAACTAACTACAAAGTTAAAAAAAATTAAAGCTATCAGTTCAATAACAAGAACTTATAAACACAATTAATTAATTGTTATTTATATTTAATAAAATATTTTACAGGTAGCTTTTTTTTATATTTTTGTTATTTAAAATTTAACGTGCCACAAGAAGATTCAATAATAAATACTGTAAGCGAGATTTTCACACAATTTCTTATAGATAAAAATCATAGAAAAACTCCAGAAAGATATGCTATTCTAAAAGAAATATATAATTATTCAGGTCATTTTGATGTTGAATCAATGTACATTAAAATGAAAAATAAAAAATATAGAGTTAGTAGAGCAACAATTTATAATACAATTGAACTTTTACTAGAATGTCATCTAATAAGAAAACATCAGTTTGGAAAATCTATTGCACAATATGAAAAGTCATATTCAAACAAACAACATGATCATTTGATTTGTACAAATTGTGAAAAAGTTATAGAATTCTGTGACCCTAGAGTTCAAGGAATCAAAAATGTTGTGGAAGAAACTATGAATTTTAAAATTACAAGACACGCATTAAATTTCTATGGTACATGTATCGATGAAGAAAAGTGTAGTAAAAACAAAAATATATGACAAATTCAGATGTTCTTCTTGGGCTTCAGTGGGGTGATGAAGGAAAAGGTAAAATTGTTGATGTTCTTACATCAAAATACGATATAATTGCTCGCTTTCAAGGAGGGCCCAATGCAGGACATACTCTTGAGTTTGAAGGTATAAAGCATGTATTACACACTATTCCTTCTGGAATTTTTCATAAAGGAGTTATAAATCTTATTGGAAACGGCGTTGTAATTGATCCTGTTATTTTTGAGCAAGAAGTAAAAAATATAAAAAAACTAGATATTGAATACTCTGAACTTCTTATTTCTAAAAAAGCACATCTTATATTACCTACACATAAACTATTAGATGCTGCATCTGAAAAAGCAAAAGGAAATGAAAAGATAGGCTCAACACTTAAAGGAATTGGACCTACATATATGGACAAAACTGGAAGAAATGGTTTAAGAATAGGAGATTTATCATCTGTTAATTTTTTAGATAAATATGAAAAATTAAAAAATAAACATTTGCAAATACTCAAATTCTATGACTTTTCATATGATTTAAATGAAATAGAAAAAAAGTGGTTTGATTCATTATCGACTATAAAAGAATTTAAACATATTGAAAGTGAGCATTATATTCATAATGCAATTAAAAGCAATAAAAAAATATTAGCAGAAGGAGCTCAAGGAACATTACTTGATATAGATTTTGGTTCATACCCATATGTAACATCTTCTAATACTATTACAGCTGGTGCATGTACCGGCTTAGGAATATCTCCTAATAAAATTGGTGAAGTTTTTGGTATATTTAAGGCTTACTGCACAAGAGTTGGAAGTGGTCCCTTCCCTACCGAATTATCAGATAATATTGGTTTAAGATTAGCTAAGATAGGTAATGAATTTGGCTCAACTACTGGAAGAGCAAGAAGATGTGGATGGATTGATATACCTGCATTAAAATATGCTATTAATATTAATGGAGTAACTAAATTAATGATGATGAAAGCAGATGTCTTATCAGGAATAGAAAACATTTTAGCTTGTACACACTATGAGTTAAATAATTTAAAGATAGACTACCTCCCATATGAAGACAATAGTAAACTCATTCCTGTTTACAAAGAATTTAAAGGATGGGATATGGATCTTTCAAAATTAGAAAGTTTAAATGATGCTCCTAAAGAATTACATGATTATATAAATTGGTTAGAAAAAGAGTTAGATACTCCAATTACAATTGTATCAGTTGGTCCAGATAGAAAACAAACATTATTTAGATAAATATTGATTTTTAGGATTTATATTACATTAATATTTTTGAGTATTCAACTCTTCGCTCAAAAAAACAAAAAAATCCAAATAAATAACGCTGATAAAACATATGCTAATGTTAAAATACATCCTGAATATTGGAAATTAATCGGTAATGTTTCTTTTTCTCACAATGGAACAATAATGAATTGTGACTCTGCATATCATTATATTAATGAAAATCGAATAAAATCCTTTGGATCAATAAAAATAAATCAAGGTGATAGTATACTGTTAATAGGAAGATACCTTGATTATTTTGGAAAAAATAATACTGCAAGTTTAAAAGGAAATGTTAAATTCCAAGACAAACATATGACATTAGAAACAGAACAAATTAACTACAATTTGCTCTCTAAAACTGCTTCATATCCAAACAGAGGAATAATAATAGATAATGAAAAAACAATAAAATCAAAAAAAGGGTCCTATCAATCAAGTAATTATATTTTTAATTTTATTGATTCTGTTACTGTTTTTGGTAAAGATTATAAAATATTCACAGACAACATGAAGTATAACTCAAAAAATGAAATTAGTTATTTTTACGGACCTTCATTAATTGTTTCTAAAGACAAAAAAATTTATTGTGAAAATGGATGGTATAATACAAAACAAGATATTGCTCAATTCAGAAAGAACGCCTATATTTCTAATAAAAGTAATGTCTTAAAAGGAGATAGTTTATATTATGATAAAAGAAATAGCTATGGTAAAGCTATTGGAAATGTTCTAGTGATTGATACATTAAATAATATTTTCATTTTGGGTGGTTTAGCAGAATATTATGAACAAAATGATGAAGTAATTATAACTAAAAAACCAACACTTAAAATAATATTTGAATCAGATACATTATTTATGCATGCAAGAAAATTTATTAATCAAAACAAAATAAATAAAAAAATAATTGCATATAATAAAGTTAAGTTTTTTAAGCTAGACTTACAAGGAAAATGTGACTCTTTATCATATAACTTTAAGGATTCAGTTATTGAAATGTATAAAGAACCTATAATTTGGTCTGAAAATTTTCAAATGACTTCTGACAGCATACAATTTGAAATAAGTAAGAATCAAATTAACAAGATGTACTTAATTAACAACCCTATAATTGTTCAGCATTCAGACTCTACCAATTTTAATCAAATAAAAGGAAAAATAATCACAGGTTATTTTTCAAAAAATAAGATTTCATCCATGAGAATAATAGGTAATGGCCAAAGTATTTTTCATGTAAATGATGAAAATAATAAGATAGGTGTAAACTATACAGAATCTACAGATTTAACATTATACTTTAAGAAAAATAAATTAGATAAAGTAAATTATGAACTAAAACCCAAATCATTAACCATACCCTACGAAAATATTAAAGAAGAATATTTATTTTTAAAGGGATTTAATTGGAGAATATCAGAAAAACCTAAAAACAAAAATGATATATATTGAAAGTCTTGCTATAAAATAATAAATGAAGTTCTTCTGTTAGATTTTCTACCATCAAAAGTGCTATTATCTTCAATAGGTACACGTTCTCCATAACCCTTAAATTTCAATTGATTTTTATTAACTGTTTTTGATAAATAATTATAAACAGATTTAGCTCTTTTTTCAGAAAGAATCAAATTATCTAAATCATTACCAACATTATCTGTATGGCCTTGAATTTCAATTACTAAATTAGTATTTTTTAATAGATATCTTGCTATATTATTTAATTGGATAAAAGATACAGAGTCAAGTTCATAAGAATTAGAAGGAAAAACAACATTATCTAAAACAATTTCTTCACCTCTTATATTTTGTATTATATCAATTTCTATATCAGAAATCTTATTAGCTTGTAAATTTTCAGGTAAGTTAAACATGAAAATATCTTCCTTTCCAAAACCCGACTTATTTGAGGTATAATAAGCAGTCTTACCATCATAAAGTACAATCAAAGAGTTATCAACACTATAACTATTTATGGGATAACCCAAATTAATTGCAGACCCCCATTCTTGATTTGATGAATCTCTTTTACATAAGAATAAGTCAAAGTCACCAAAACCAAGATGACCGTTTGAGGAAAAATATAATGTAAGATTATCTGGATGAATATATGGAGACATTTCATCGTATGACGTATTAACAGTTGGCCCTAAATTTTCAGGACGTAAAAAAGTGTTATTTTCAATTTTCGACTTCCAAATATCCTTTCCTCCAAAACCTCCAGGCCTATTACTAACAAAGTATAAATAATTTCCATCTGGTGAGAAACAAGCTTGTGATTCCCAATATTTTGTATTTATTATTTTACCAGCATTAAAGACTTTATCATCATAAAAAATATATAAATCGCACCTTCCTTCACCATCTTCACGATTGCATGCAGTAAAAACAACCAATTCTTTATTTGGAGAAAAACTAAATGCTCCTTCATTTCCTAAAGTATTTATTGATCCAGGATATAAGACTGAAGGCTGCCAATTACCATTAGTATCTTTGACTGAAATATAAAAATCCTCTTGCATATAATCATCTGGCTCTTTAACTCTCCTACTAAAAACCATTGTTTTTCCATCAACAGATATAGCAGGTAAATACTCTTCATACAAAGAATTAATATTTGATCCAAGATTATATAATTCTACATCTACAGAATCACCTATATTTTCTATAGAGTAAATACATTTATTTTGATATAATTGGAGCTGTGGATCAATTTCACCTTTATTAAAATCAGATGTTAATTGGAAATACTTTAATGCTCTATGGTAATAACCATTTTGAAAGTATAGTTTGGCGATTAGTTTAAGTCCATCTTTATCATCAGGATTATTTTCATCATATGCTATTAGCATATAATCTAATGATTTAAGAATATTTCCTTCAATAAAAAGTATTCGAGCAAGTAATAAATTTGGAGAATCCCAATCATTATCATTTTCTAATATCTTAAATAATACTTTTTTAGATTTAGAATATTTTTTCTGTTCAAAAAGCTTAAGTGCTTTATCGTATTTCTTATAATCCCTTGAGTAAGAAAAAAATGACATTAAAACAGTACAAGCAAAAACTAAAAATATCCTCATATTATGGAATATCTATGTATTTATGGGATTGTAATGAAATAGACCAGCATCTATTTTCTTTGACATAATCAACAATCAATGGAATTATTTTTTTTCTAATTTTCCACTCAGATTGTAAATATAATCTACAATCATTTTTTAACCCTTCTCTATGTTGCTCCGCCCAAATTAAATCATGCTTATTATTTATAACAACCTTCATTTCATTAGCAATTGACTTAATTTCAATAAGCGGAGCTTTCATTTTTTTAGGTGAAAGACAAATCCAATCAAAAGAGCCAGTATAAGGGTAGGCTCCTGAAGTTTCTAGATGAATCTTAATATTTAAATCCTTTAGGGCATTCGTTAAATTGTCAAGATTCCACATTAGAGGCTCACCGCCTGTTATAACAACAATTTCAGGATTAATTTTTTTAACATCACTAATTATTTCTTTGATTGAGGTTGAAGGATGTTTATTTGAATCCCAACTATCTTTAACGTCACACCACTGACAACCAATATCACAACCTGCAATTCTTATAAAATATGAAGGAGTTCCAGAAAAAAAACCTTCCCCCTGTATAGTATAAAAAGTCTCCATAATAGGAAGCATATCACCAGTATTTAATAATCTATTTTTATTAATATTCATAAAAACAAAAATAAGATAGTTTTTAATTTTAAGCTCTTGATCTTATGCAATTTATTTAATTAAATTTGCTTAATTAAAAATAAAAAGATGAATAAACAAATTATTGAATGCGTACCAAATATTTCTGAAGGAAGAGATTTAGAAAAGATAAAAATAATTTCTGAAGTGGTAGAGAAAATTAATGGGGTGAAACTGTTAAATGTTGATCCAGGTAAAGCAACAAATAGAACTGTAATAACATTTGTGGGTGAACCAGAACAAGTAGTTGAAGCAGCTTTTTTATTAATTAAAAAAGCTCAAGAAATTATAGATCTTAGCCAACACAGTGGTGAGCATCCAAGAATGGGTGCAACAGATGTTTGTCCTCTAGTTCCAATAAGTAATATTACTATGGAAGAATGTGTGAAATGGGCGCATATTTTAGGCAAAAGAGTTGGTGAAGAGTTAAATATACCAATATATTTTTATGAAAATGCTGCAAAAGAAGAAAAGAGAAAAAATCTTGCTAACTGCAGAAAAGGAGAATATGAAGGATTATCAAAAAAATTAAATGATTCTGAATGGAAACCAGATTTTGGTCCTGTAGAATTTAATAAATCTGTTAAAAAATCTGGTGCAACAGCAATTTCAGCTCGAGATTTTCTTGTAGCATACAATATTAACTTAAATACCACTTCTACTAGAAGAGCAAATGCAGTAGCATTTGACATTCGTGAAGCAGGTAGAATTAAAAGAAAAAATGGATCACTAACTGGAGAAATATTAAAAGATAAAAAAGGAAATCCATTAAAAGAACCTGGTTTATTCAAGCATGTAAAAGGTATAGGATGGTTTATTGATGAGTATGGTATTGCACAAATTTCATATAATTTAACTAATATAAATGAATCTCCTCTTCATGAAGTGTTTGAAAAAACATGTGAAAGAGCAACAGTTAGAGGTATGAGAGTTACAGGTTCTGAATTAGTAGGTTTAGTTCCAAAAAAAGTATTAATTGATGCTGGCAAATATTTTCTAAAAAAACAAAAAAGATCAATAGGAATTAGTGAAAAGGAAATAATTAATATCGCAATAAAGACACTTGGGTTAGATGAATTATCTCCTTTTGTTCCAGAAGAAAGAATAATTGAATATTTAATTACTAATAATAAAGATGATCAGTTAATAAATCTTACTCTTTCAGAATTTGCAAATGAAACATCATCAGAATCTCCTGCACCAGGAGGAGGGTCAATATCTGCATATTGTGGAACACTTGGTATAGCATTAGGTGTAATGGTAGCAAATCTTTCTTCCCACAAAAGAGGTTGGGATGATAAATGGGAAGAATACTCAAATTGGGCTGAGCAAGGAATTAACTACCAAAACAAATTACTAGAACTGGTTGATGAAGACACAAATGCATTTAATAAAATTATTGATGCATATCGTATGCCAAAAGATAATGATGAAAACAAAAATAAACGTTCAGATGCTATACAAGAGGCTACAAAATATGCTATCACTGTACCATTTAAAATAATGGAAACTTCATATAAATCTATGAGTATCATTAAAAAAATGGCTGAAATTGGTAATCCGAATTCAATAACTGATGCTGCAGTTGGTGCGTTATGTGCACGAACATCTGTTTTAGGTGCTTTTTTAAATGTAAGAATCAACTGTAAAGATTGTGAAGATAAAAAATTTGTAAGTAAAATAATTAAACAAGGTAATGAGATAGTTACGAAAACAAATCAACTTGAAAAAGAAATTTTAGAAATTACAAATTCTAAAATATAAAATATTTACAGACTATTTTTTAGTTATATATTCAGCGAGTTGTTTAGAACAACCCTCCTTCCCTATTTTTTCCTTCAATAGATCATAATTAATATGAATATTTTTTCTATTATCATCATCTAATATTTCAAATAAAGATAAAGTTAATTTTTTGACATTTAACTCATATTGTATAAGCTCCTTAACAATTAATCTATTCATAAGAATATTAACAAGCGATAAAAATTTAATATTTATAAGTCTACTTGCAACAATATATGTTAAAATATTAGTTTTATAGCATACAACCTGTGGAACATTCAACAAAGCAGTTTCTAAACTTGCAGTACCTGATGCAACTAATGCAGCATGTGACTGTTTAAGTAAACCATAGGTCTGATTAAAAACAATATCAACATTTTTTTTACCAATAAAAGAATTATAAAAATTTTTAGAAAAAGTATTGGTAGCTGCTATAACAAATTGATAATTTTTAAAATTATCAACTAACGAAATCATAATCGGTAATATTGCATTTATTTCTTGTTTTCTGCTACCAGGAAGTAATGCAATGATTTGTTTGCTTGAATTATAAGTTAAAGAGAAATTACTTTTTTCTATCTGATCCAAAATAGGATTACCCATATATAAGACATCTATACCATGTTTTTTATAAAAGCTTTTTTCAAATGGAAAAACAACAATAACTTCGTCAACGTACTTTCTTATTTTAATTAATCTTTTTTTATTCCAAGCCCATAATTTAGGAGGTATATAATAGAAAATTTTAATTCCATGTTGCTTAGCAAATTTTGCTATTCTCAAATTAAAAGCAGGATAATCTACTAGAATTAATACATCTGGAGCAAAACTTAAAATATCTTTTTTGCAAAAGCTAAGTAATTTCAAAATAGTTGATAAATTCTTAATAACACTCCATAGTCCCATATATGAAGTTTTATTAATATTCTGAGCTATATCTACTCCTTGGGCAATCAAATTTTCTCCACCCCAAGCTCTTATTTTAATAGTATTATCTATTTTTTTTAGCTCAGAAACTAAATTAGATGCATGGATATCTCCTGATGGCTCTCCTGTAATAAGATATAACTTCAATCAAAGAAATTTAAGTACAACAATTAATATTCCATATAATATAGTTGAACATAATATTCCTCTTGCATGTTCATCTCTATTTGTTTTAATTTTCATAAAAAAAATTAAAAGATTTATGAGTAAAGATAAACTAATTACATGTGGCAACTTACCAATACTAATAATATAATGATACATCATAATTGGATCTGATTCTTGAGTAAAAAATGCAACATAAACAACAAAAGCAGAAATTGGTGCAAGTAAACCAATAAAAATTCCTTTTATCAATTTAAGATTCATCAGAAAAAATATTATTTAAAAATGGTATTAAATTATGTGAGGTTCTATCTATTTGAACTGGTACTAGAGAAACATAATGATTTGATAGCGCCCACTCATCCGTATCATTATTATCATCATAATTAACAAATTTTCCTGTAAGCCAATAATATTTGTTTCCCTTTGGATCTATTCTCTTTTCAAACTCTTCCTCCCACTTAGCATTAGCTTGTCTACAAACTTTAATTCCTTTTATTTTTTCTGATGTCTTACTTTTAGGAATATTAACATTAAGAGCTACTCCAGTGTCTAGACCATGATACAGAACTTTTTTAGCAACATTTCTCACAAAAATTTCAGATTCAGAAAAATCAGCATTATTAGAAAAATCTAGTAATGAAAAACCTATTGCTGGTACTCCTGATAAAGCTGCTTCTAGCGCAGCTGACATAGTTCCAGAATAAACAACATTAACAGATGAATTAGAACCATGATTAATACCAGAAACACACAAGTCTGGTTTTCTATTTAATATTTCATTTAATGCTAATTTGACACAATCAACAGGAGTTCCACTACATATATATTCAGGAAAATTTTGGTTTATTGAAATATCCCTACAAGTGATAATTGATTCAAGAGAAATAGCATGACCAGATCCAGATCTTGGGCCATTTGGAGCAACAACCACAATGTCTCCATAATCTTTCATAATCTCTATTAAAAAACGAATTCCCGGGGCTTGAATACCGTCATCATTGGTTATTAGTATTAAGGGCTTATTCACAATATAAAATAATAACAAAACTAATATAATAATGTTTTACTTTATTAGGTTTTTCATAATTTTGTAAAATAAATTTTTAAAAAAAAAATATGATTTGGATAATAATGATAGCTTTCTTAATAATTGGTAGTGTAGTAAACTCAAAACTTAAAAGCAAGTTTAAGTTTTATAGTAAAATACCTACTCAATCAGGAATGAGCGGTAAAGAAATTGCTGAAAAAATGCTTAATGATAACAATATACATAATGTTAAAGTTATATCTGTGCCAGGTAAGTTAACAGATCACTATAATCCACTAGATAGAACAATAAATCTAAGTTCTGATGTATATCAAGGTAAACACGTCTCAGCTGCGGCAGTAGCTGCACATGAGTGTGGTCATGCAGTGCAACATGCTACTGCATACCAGTGGCTGCAAATGCGTTCTCAAATGGTTCCAATAGTTAATATTAGTAATAAAATGATGAGTACAATTTTTATTCTAGGAATTTTTGGAGGTTCACTAATAGGCTTGAATTGGATGTTTACACTTAAACTATTTATTATTTTGCAAGCAATTGTAACAATTTTTACATTAGTAACATTACCTGTTGAATATGATGCTAGTAATAGAGCTCTAGCATGGCTAAAATCATCAAGCATCACAAATAATAAAGAGATTGAATATGCTGAAGATGCCTTAAATTGGGCAGCTAGAACATACTTAGTAGCAGCATTAGCTGCAATAACTTACTTACTATATTATTTATCAATCTTAAGAGATTAATTTATTTAAATAAAAAAAACCCTAACTAATTGTTAGGGTTTTTTTTTGTCTAGAATTAAAATATTAATTCTTTGTTAAGAATGGTAAACCTGTTCTTGCATTCTCCTTAACCTTGTATCCATCAGGTTTATCACAAGCTGTAGATCTTGCATCTTTTGAGAAGAAATAAATTCTTTGTACTCTTCCTGTAGATTTTAAAGTAACATCTTTACAATTTAAATTATAAAGAATACCTCTTGCATTTGTGTGTGTAAAAGCCATAATTTTATTTTTTAGTTAATATTAATTTTTACACCACTAATATAATTAAAAAAAAAACATATATCATGTACTACTAGATAGGAAAATATTATATTGTTAATAAGTATAGTTAACAAGATATATATAAAAATACAATAGCTAATTTTTTAATATTAACTATTCAATATAAAAAAACTAATAATATACTGAAAATCAGTATTTTAAGTTATTTTTTTAATTCAAGGATTTATATATTTTATTACTAGATAAGATAACATAAATCTCTAGGTTAAACAGTTAATAACTTATTAGAGTAAGTAAAAAATGATTAAAAATACTAAATGATGTTTTTTTTTATCTAGAAAAAAATCAATTTTTAGTAATAAAATTTAGAATTAATTGTTATAACTAAAATAAAACAAATTATTATTTTTATACAATAATATTAAATACACTATTTATGAAAAAGATCTTATTATTACTTCTTCTTTTAAATTGTAATTTAATTTTTGCACAAAAATACACAGAAACCTATATTAAAGATGCAAATAAAGTAGCAGAGCAATGGCTTAATAATATTGATAAAAAAAAATATAAAGATGCATACTATATGCTTTCTAAAGAGGTAAGAAATATATATCCTGAAGAGTATTGGATTGATTTTATAAAAAAATTAATGCTAGATTTTGGAATAAAGAAAGATAGAGTTATTGTTGAAAAATATTTTAAAAGTGAAATTGAGGGATTAAAAGATGGCTTCTACGTTTTTGTAAAATATAATACTAAATATCAAAACACAAAAGATCATTCAGAGACAATAGTATTAAAACAGAATGATAATTTTAAATGGAAAGTATTCAATTATGATTATAATTTTACTGATGAAGATTACGAAGGAGTTCCAAAATCAACACAACCTCAAAAATAACTATCTAGCAAATATTATATCTCCTCCATCCTCTTGATGAAACTTATATCCATTATTTGAAAACATTTTAAGCTCATCAATATTATTTATCTTGTTTTTTAAAATAAAATTTACCATTTCACCTCTCGCTTTTTTTGCAAAAAAGGACACAACCTTTAAACTACCATTTTTAAAATCTTTAAAAATTGGAGTTACTATTTTTCTTTCTAATTTATTTAATTTAACTGCTTTGCTATATTCATTAGATGCAAGATTAATCAAAAAGTCATCCTCAGACATTAAGGATTTAAGAGTATTATTTAACTTACTTCCCCAAAATTCATAAAGATTTTTACCTTTATTTGTTTCCATTTTAGTACCCATTTCTAATCTATATGGATAAATTAAATCAAGTGGCTTTAGAATGCCGTATAATCCAGAGATTATTAAAAGATTGTCCTGGGCAAATAGAATCTCATCCTCCGTCAAATCATTTACATTCAAACCTTTATAAACATCTCCTTGAAACATATAAATAGCATGATTAACATATTCTGATTTAAGATCCCATGACTTAAATCTATCGTGGTTTAACTTTGCAAGTGAATCACTTAAATTCATCAATTCTTTAACTTGTGCTAAAGGATATTTTCTTAATTGACTAATTAAATATTTAGCCTCAGTTTCAAATTGAATTTTTGAAGGTCTCACTTCTTTGTTCATTGGTTGAGTACATAATTTCTTAGCTGGTGAAATAATTATCTTCATTCTTATATTATTTTTGTACAAAATTATTAATTTAATTTATGTATAACATACTTAAAAAATATAAACTATTATCATTACACATAATGGTACTAATATTAGGCCTTACGGGTATTTTTGGTAAGCTCATATCATTAAGTGCTTTACATCTAGTATGGTATAGAATGTTAATAGCATTTATTGCCTTATTTATTTTCTTATCCATTAAAAAGGACCTTTTAAAAATTAATAAATACGATTTTTTAAAAATACTAGGTGTAGGTGGTTTAGTAACTATTCATTGGCTATGCTTCTTTCAATCTATCAAGGTATCAAATGTTTCGATTGCTGTTGTTTGTTTAGCTACGTCTTCTTTATTTTCTGCAATAATAGAACCTATTTTTTTCAAGCGCAAGTTACTTCTTTATGAAGTTTTTTTAGGAATAATAGTACTTATTGCACTTGCATTTGTAATGGGAGCAGAAAAACAATATCTATGGGGTTATATATATGGCATTTTAGCGGCTTTACTAGGAACTTTATTTACACTTTTTAATGCAAAGTACATTAAAAGAGTTGGCGCAGCTAAAATAACAATGATTGAAATGCTTTCTGGTGTTATGATTATTAGTTTATTATTTATATTTAAAGGAGATTATACAGTATTTAATACAAGCTTATCATATGATGACTTATTATATCTTATAATTTTAGGTGTTTTATGTACTGCTATGGTCTTTGTTTGGATGACAGAAATTATGAGACACATCTCTCCATATTCATTAATTATGGCTATAAATTTAGAACCTATATATAGTATAATAATAGCAGTTATCATCTTTGGAAATGATGAAATAATGAGCATGTCGTTTTATTTAGGAAGCTGTGTAGTTATTGGTACTGTATTTTTAGAATCATATCTTAAAAATAAGCAATAGATACTTGTAGCTTAAAGTATGATTATTAATTTTGTAAAAAAAAAAAAAAAAATAAATGTTGTTTTTTAGTTTTTTAGTTTGCTTTACTTTTTTTTTTTTTTTTTTTAATATTAATGCTCAAACTCTTTTTGATCTACTCAATAAAAATAAAAATGGATATAACATTCAAGGTGAAATAAAAGGATTAAAGGATAGTACTGTAATGCTTGCATATTACTTTGGTGGTAAACAATATGCAACTGACACAGCAAATGTAATTAATGAAAAATTTGTTTTTAAAGGAGATAAGGAACTAAAAGGTGGAATGTATCTAGTTGTTCTTAGTGAACAAAGGTATTTTGATATTATTATCTCTGAACAAAATTTCAGCTTCAAAACTGATTTAAATGATTTAATAGGTAGTATGGAATTCGAAAATTCCCTAGAAAACACACCTTTTTATGAATATATTAATTTTATATCAATTAAGAGAAAAGAGGCTAATAATTTTCAAGAAAAATTAAAAAATTCAAAAACTCAGGAAAAATCAATAATTGAAAAAGAGTTAGAGAAAATTAATAATAATGTTAATCAATACAAAAATAATTTTTTAAAAAATTACAAAGACATTTTCTTTAGTAAAATAATTAAAGCAACTTCAGAAATTGAAATACCTGAAACTCCTTTGGATTCAACTGGAAATCCTAATAAGAATTTCGCATACCAATACTACAAAAAACATTTTTGGGACAATATTGATTTTTCAGATTCAAGAATGCTAAGGACACCTATCTTTTATAATAAATTAGATCAATATTTAGATAAGCTAACTTATAAAAATCCAGATTCTATTAATGCATCTGCTGACATTATAATTGATTTAGCTAGAGCTAATGATGAAATATTTCAGTATGTTGTTTCATACATTACATCAACATATGAAAGATCTAAAGTTATGGGGATGGATGCAGTATTTGTTCATATGGTTGAAAAATATTATTTAACAAATCAGTGTGATTGGGTTGACTCTATTCAACTAATAAAAATTGCTGATAGAGCACAAAAAATAGCACCAAATCTAATTGGAAGAAAAGCAGCTGAGTTTATAGATTACTATGGAAGACCATTTATGAAGGATACATCTGGTGTTGCATATAAGTTAAGTGATATTAACGCTGAATATACTATAATTGTCTTTTATGGACCTACATGTGGTCATTGTAAAAAAGAAATACCCAAACTCAAGAATGATATTGACTCTTTACAAAATATTGATTACGATATTAAAGTCTTTTCAATTGCAACTGAATTTGATAAAAAAGAATGGAAAAAATTTATCACAAACCAAAAGATTGGAAATTGGATAAATGTTGCTGATATTGGTTTTGATGATGAGGGAAATCCAGTTGCTAGTAGTGATTGGAGAGATAAGTATGATATCTATTCTACTCCTGTTATTTATTTATTGGATGAGAATAAAAAAATAATTGCTAAAAGAATAACTCATAAACAAGTTGTTGATATAATTACTAGACTTAAGAAAAAATAATCATAGTATTACTTGAGTAGAACCACCATCTTTAGAAAGGAAAAATCTAAGTTGATAATTATTTAATAGTTTATGGACCTCTCTTTTAAGTAATCCACTTCCAATACCGTGAACAATAATCAATGTATGATACTTACTATTTATAAACTCATTTATTTTTTTATGACAAAAATCTAATTGCATTGTTACAATTTCAAAATTACTCATTTGATTAAAATGAGTTGTTAAAAGCTCGATATGTAGGTCAATTTTTATTGATAAATTATTTTTTGTTTTATCTTTATTTGATTTATTTACAGTTTTAGAAACATCCTTGATATGAAAATTTCTTCCATATGCATCTGGATGATTAGTACCTTCTTCAATTCTGACTAAATCATTTATAGAAACTAAAACTTCAAATCCATCAGATGTTTTAACTGTTACCTTATATGGAGAATTTAACTTAGTAATAATACCATGTTGATCTTCACTCTTAAACAAAACAGTATCACCAATAAAAAAACTCATTATAAATAAATTGGATGAGAAATAAATTTACCATCATTAAATTCTAATGCAGGCATAGGGAATTTAATAAAACCAAATGTATACAGCATATTATTTAAAAACTTATTATTAGTTTTAATTCTAGTTAAATCAATATCTAATGATAACAAATACTGTCTTTTTCTTATTCTCTCTTCATGTGGATAAGGTGTAATCATTCCGTCTCCACTATATCCTACAGCTAAATTTAAAAAAGCAGGAAAATTAGCTACATCTATATTAAAAATTGATTTAAGATTAAGAGAAATCCAATATGTTTGACCATTATAATCCTTTAAAATTCTCTGAATACTATTTTCACCTAATTGTTCAGGATTCTTATATGCCCATTTAGTAGGGTAATAACTAAATTTTAAAAGCGCTCTTTGCTCTTTCCACTTTAACTCCTGAAAAATTGCTAGTAATGAGCCTGAAGTATTTGCTATAAGATCTCCTGAAGAAGCACCCCACTGTGCTGATTTACCATCTAAATATTCAATCATTGATAGAAAAAAAGAACCTGTAAACCCTCCGAACCATATAGCATTTTTTTCTTTCATTCCAGACCACCTATATGATCTTATTCCTGCAACTCCTAAATAATATGAGGTTGTTAAGTGACCTAATTTGTCCATTTGTAACCACTCACCATTATCATTTATAAAATGAAAACTACTTCTAGGGTAATCTGAATACCATAATTTATCTAAACTATAAATTGCAGCAGTATATAAAGTAAACTCAGAAAAAAGTAATAGATCTAATCTATTTTTAATTAAACTTTTTTCTTCCTCTATGTCCCAATTATTTGTTCTAAAATTGGGAGTATTCCAATCCTGAGAATTTGAATATAAAAATGATAAAGAAAATACTATGAAGATATAATACCTCACTTATAAGATAGTAGCTTTACAAGCATCTAATATATCAAATGCTTTTTGTTTAGTTGAAGCTTCAGCATAAGTTCTTAGTACAGGCTCAGTTCCAGAAGGTCTAATCATTAGCCATGAATCTTTATCAAAAAAATATTTAAAACCATCAATAGTCTCAACTCTTTCAACATTATATTTTCCAAAACTTTTAAACTTATTATTTTGACAGTCATTTATAATACTTAATTTTTTATCATTATTAATATGTAAATCAATTCTTTCAAATGCAAAGCAACCAACAATATCATAAACTTCAGAAATAAGATCTTTAATAGATTTACCAGATTTAGCCATAAATTCAAACAAAATTAAACCCATCCAAATACCATCACGCTCAGGAATATGACCTAATGTAGCAATTCCACCTGATTCTTCTCCACCTAAAAGAATATTTTCTTTAATCATTTTACCAGCAATATATTTAAATCCAATCTTGACTATCTCGTGTTCAAGACCATAATATTCACATATTTTTTGAACTTTAACTGAGCACGAAAAGGCAGTAACAACTTTACCATTTAAACCTTTATATTTAACCAAATAGTGAATTAACAATAATATAATATGATGTGAATCAATAAAATTACCATCACTATCATACAAACCTATTCTATCTGCATCACCATCAGTTGCAAATCCACAATCTAAATTATTATTTTTCATTAAATCTGAAAATTCTTTTAAATTTCTATGTATAGGTTCGGGAGCAATTCCCAAAAAACCTGGATTATTAGAGCAATGAAGTAATGTTGTTTCAGGAAGTATTCTTTTAACTGCGTTCATTCCAGCACCAAACATTGCATCGTAAGCAAAATTCATGTCAGAATTTATAATTGAATTCAAATCAAAATTTTCTTCAACATGAGTACAATAAAGTTCTTCTAAGTCAACATAGCTAACTTTTTGATTATTAACTAAATCAGATAGTATAATTTTATCATAATCTATCGAATTAGAGGCAGGTATTAATTCTTCAACTTCTGATACTTGATCAGGCAAAAGAGGCCCTCCAAAATCTCCTTTTAATTTATATCCATTATATGATGGAGGATTATGAGAAGCAGTAATTACAACACCCAAATTTGCTTTTTCACAAAGGACACCAAATGATACCATAGGTGTAGTAACATAACCCTTTGCTAACTTAACTAATACACCTTTTGATACTAATATCTTAGCTGTTGTTTCAGCAAAAAGCTCACCAGCAAAACGACAATCATGACCTATAACTACAGAAGGATTTTTATAATTCTTATTAAGCCAGTCAGCCACAGCTATACTAACTCTTGCAACATTTTCAGTAGTATAATCCTTACCAATAATAGCTCTCCATCCATCAGTGCCAAACTTAATATCTTTTTTCATTTGAATATTTTTGACAAATTTATAAAATTAACGCATAATTCTTTTTTTATTTAATGCCTTCTGATATTTACGCGCATTTATTAAATGCTTAGAATAAGTCTTAGCAAAGTTATGGTATCCAGAAAAATCTTCCTTAGCACACATAAAAATATAATTATGTTCAACAGCATTTAAAACTGCATCTATAGAATTAATAGATGGAATACAAATTGGACCAGGTGGCAAACCGTAATTTAAATATGTATTATATGGAGAATCTACTTTTTTATCTTTATTCAGTACACGTCTTATTGAAAAATCACCTAACGCATAAATAAGAGTCGGATCTGACTCTAATTTCATTTTTCTTTCAAGCCTATTTAAATATAAACCTGCAATCATTGGACGTTCAGCATTTCTAATTGTTTGTTCTTTTTCAACTATAGACGCTAAAATTGAAACTTGATAAACATCTAAATCTAAATTTTTAGCTTTGTTAATTCTATTAGAGTTCCAGAATATAGTAAACTCTTTAATCATTCTGTTTACAAAATTTTTTGCAGAAGTGTTCCAATAGAACTGATAAGTATTAGGAATAAAAATACAAGAAATATTATCTAGGTTTAAATTTAAACTATCCAAAAAATTAGAATTAGAAATATATTTAATAATTAAAGATGAATCTGCTTCAATTTGTTGAGATATTTTTCCTGCAAGTTGTTCTTTGGTTCTTATATTATTAAACTTTACATTTATTGGAGTTTGTTTTCCAGAACGTAATAAGTTAATCAATTGATTATTATTAAATGACCTGTTGACTTTATATCTCCCAGGCTTAATATTATTATTATACTTTTTTTGCTTTGCTAACCATTCAAAAGAATTTTGATTAATTAAAAAACCATTTATTGAAAGAATTTCAATAACATCAGAAAAATTAGAATTTGTAGGTATATAAATATAGTCTTCATCAATATCTTTTGGCAAGACAATATTTGGTTGATATATTCTATTATATAATTCATATGTCATACCAATCCCACCAAATAAAATTAAAAAGCAGAAAGAAATAATAAATTTCTTAACCGCTGAATATTCTTTTCTTTTTTTTCTTTTTTTTCTTTTCAATTTATCAAATATCTAAAATAACTTTAGTTTTGTGATCTGGATCAATTTCTAAAATTTTATTAATATAATAAGCAACCTTTTCATTTTTGTTTTGAAGCTTGTAAAGTAATATTAAATTTTCATAAGCCTGTAAATAATTCGGATCAAGTTGAATTGCTTTAAAAAGATAATATTCGGATTTAATAAAATTTTTCTCTAAAATAGCAATATAACCTAAATTACAAAGAGCTTGTTTATTTTCAGGGTAATCATTTAAAACTTTATAGAATTGTTTTTTAGAATCTTGAACTCTATTTAGTTTTAATAAATGTACAGCTAGTTTATTTCGAATTTTTAAATTATATGGAGATATAGTTAATGCTTTTTGATAATAAGTCAATGCTTTGTTATCTAGATCATTCTTAGAGTAACTCTCAGCAATTCTAGAAAGACATAGTGTTTTTTCATCATCATTATGTCCAAAATATTCTTTATTACCATATCTCATATGTAAATTAATTATTTCATCATATTGTTTTTTATGATAATAATATTTGATTAGCAATGAAAAGCTATTACTAATATCTAAACGATTTATATAAAATAAAGCACTATCTAAATAAATAGAATTTGCCTCAAAACTTTCATAATGTTTTAGGTAAGCTCTAGCTTTTGAAAGATTAGTAGGTTTTTCATTATTAATTGAAATAAGTCCTATAAATTCTCCTTTTATTGAGTTAAACTCATTATGGATACCTATTTTATGGTCAGTAATACTAACATGCATAATATCAGTTGATGTAGAATTCGGCATGTGACAAGAAACACAATCATTTGTTTTTTCTTCCTTACATATTTCATGACACTGCATACATCTATTATCAAAATATTCATCTGATAATGTATTAACACTTTTATGTGGATCATGACAAGTTATACATGTCATATCAGAATTTTGAAAACATGAACTTTGTTTAAGTCTATCTACATGAGAAGCCATGATAAATGAATGATCATCTTTATATTTAGGTAAATATACATCCATAAATTCATCAAGTGGTTTCCCAGGCTTGTAATCATTAAAAGTACTACCGTTAGTTAATACTGCAGTACCTTGTAGGTGGCATCTTTGACATACATCAAATTGTAAATCTAAAGGTAATTTTGATGGATTAACTATAGAGTAATCAATATATTTAGAAGTATCAACAATATTTCCTGCTAACTTTTGTTTTACGTGAATTTCTCCTGGCCCATGACAACGTTCACAATCTATCCCTTGTGGTATAGCATTGTATTTATTAGTTGATCCTTTTTGATGATCAGAATGAGCATTATGACAACTCATACACTCTAAACCAATTTCTCTTGAAAAACGTGTGTTATTACCATTTTCAAATCCTGGAGGTAGATCTGCAATTTCCTCTTGAGTGTAATAAGTATATGGCATTTGATGTAAATAACCATTAATCTCGAAAAGATGTGAATTAGTATGATGACCACTTCCAATCTTATAAATAACTTTTTTAACTAGAAGATGAGTAGTATCATTATTTTTTAATCTAAATTCTTTTAAATATAAACTATCATTCTTCCAAATTGGCTCATAAAAAAGATTCTTAATCGAATCATATATAATTGGCATGTCTGAACTTGCTAAAGCACTATGATCTTTAACAGCATAATTTAAAGACTTACCCATTCCTGTTTGTATATATGAATCATAAATTTCAGCATGACACATTCTACACTGTTCTTTACCAACATATCTTACGGTATCATTATGGTTTAAATAGGGAGTGTAATTGGTAACCTCCCCTCTTTGACAAGAAAAAAATAAAACTGTAAATAATATAAATAATAGTTTATTCATAAAAGTTAAGGAAAACTAATTTAAATTTTAATTTAATCAGTTTTTGCTAATTTAATAAAATAATGTAATGAATCCTTTTGATTTATAAATTTGAAACCACAATTACTAAATAATTTAATACTAGAAGCATTGTTTTTATCAATTGAACAATGAATACAATGTAATTTAAGGCTATTAAATGAATAGTTAATTATTAACTTTAAAGCATCAGTAGCGAAACCTTTATTTCTGTATTTCTTTAGTATAAAAACTCCTACTTCACAACTTTTTTTTGTATAATTAAAAAGATCTATAAAACCTATAGGAGTATTAGAAAATTCAATAACAAAACGATATTGCTTAGTTAATTTTATAGAAGCTGATGAGTTATTTATATAGTTAATTAAATCTTTCTTAGTAAAGATTTTTTTTTCACTACCAAATTTCCAGTTATCAGGGTTATTTTCAATATTAATTAATATATCTAAATCTGAATCCATTAAAGATCTTAATAATATCTTTTCACCTTTTAACATTCAAACTCACCAGCATAAACTAAATTAACATCTCCAGTTAACCAAATATTTTGATAAATACCATTAATATATTCGAAATCTACAACTAAAGAGCCTCCTTTTGAATGAAGGTTAATAGTCTTTTCATCAGTAAAGTTATTATAATGCTTACATATTGCTGTTGCAACTACTCCAGTTCCACAACTTAAAGTTTCAGCTTCAACACCTCTTTCATAAGTACGAATCTCAGTAAATTTATCATCTACAACAAAATTAACATTAACTCCTTTATTCTTAAAGTATTTAGAGTTACGAATCTTTTTTCCTTGTTTATTTACATCTAAATCAATGAAATTGTCAACAAACTTTACAAAGTGTGGCGAGCCTGTATCAAGAAAAAATCCACCATTTATAGTTTGAATATTTGCAACATCCTGCATTTTTATAGATATATTATCATTATTAATTATTGCTTTGTGTTCTCCATCAATAGCCATAAAATGTGTTACATCTTTAATAATTCCAAGTAATTGAGCAAAATGGACTATACATCTTCCACCATTTCCACACATACTAGATTCAAGTCCATCAGAGTTGAAGTAAATCATATTAAAATCTAATTCATTATGATTTTGAAGAAGAATTAATCCGTCAGCACCTATGCCCATTCTTCTCTCACAAAGAGCAGAGATTAATGAATTATCATTTAAATCAAATTTGTTTTTTCGATCATCAATAACAATAAAATCATTTCCTGTTCCCTGATATTTAAAAAACTCAACTAACATTTGGTAAATCTAGAAAAATAGTATCTAATTAATTAATATTTATCATAGTATTTCTCAATAAAAATATATTTTTGCTAAAAAATATCAAAAACTATACTTTTTATGGGTAATTTATATGAAAATCAATTAGATGAATGGGTAAATAAAGAAAAAGCAGGTGTTGATCTACTTAATTCTGTAGGAACATTAATGTATGACAAAGGAATTGAATTAATACTATTTAGAAACAATCTATTAGAAATTGGAGTTTCTGAACTAATGAATTATATATCCTATGCAAATAATGTTGTTGGAAGAAAAAACAATGTTGAAACAGCAAGAGATTTAGCTGCGACAATGCTTGAATTAAACTTAGCTCCAAGTAAAATTGATATAGGTCTGTTAACTGCTGAGTATATTGAAAGTGGAGCAAATAATCATATGGAATTTTTAAGAGAAAAACTTGATTATATCATCAATAAAAATTCTAAAAATAATATATCAAAAGATGTAATACTTCATGGGTTTGGAAGAATTGGAAGATTGGTTGCGAGAGAACTAATAAAACAAGCTGGAAAGGGACAACAATTAAAACTAAAAGCAATTGTTGTTCGAAACTTAACAGATGATCAACTTATAAAAAGAGCGGCGTTATTGAGAAACGATTCTGTTCATGGTTCATTTAAGGGTGTTGTTGATGTAGACTTATCATCAAAGTCAATAATTGTTAACGGTCAAAGAATAAAGTTTATTAGTGGAGGGAATCCTGAAGAAATTGATTATACCAAATATGATATTAATAATGCCCTATTAATTGATAATACAGGTGCATTTACTGATAAAGATTCGTTATCTCGTCACTTATCATCTAAAGGAGTTAGTAAAGTTTTGTTAACAGCTCCAGGAAAAGGTATACCTAACATTGTTTACGGAATAAATTCAAAAAATCTTAATATAGAAACTAATAATATTTTTTCTGC
>Ga0160423_10000103_pt1 | contig 58708 bp, 45 predicted proteins | sample CRUFie14St8metaG_FD_108191 | JGI IMG/M metagenome (GOLD analysis project Ga0160423, IMG submission 108191) | Marine microbial communities from the Costa Rica Dome - CRUD Field 142mm St8 metaG | ecosystem: Environmental > Aquatic > Marine > Oceanic > Photic zone | place: Costa Rica: the Eastern...
AGGATTGAACCATTCAACAAATTATCATTGGCAGGTTAGAGCCGCATGTAATCCTTTAGGATTTAATAGTTCAGGTTTTACATCATACACTAATTTTACAACGTTATCTCCTTGTACTGACCCTTCAAATTTAATTGTAGATAGTGTTGGAGTAAATGAAGCATATTTAAGTTGGGATGCTCAATCAGATGCGGATCATTTTGTAATCTTATATAGAGAGTTCGGAAGTGGCACTTGGACAACAGCTAATACATCAACAAATTCAATTGTATTATCAGGATTAGCAGCATATTCTGCATATGAGTGGGCAGTTTTAGCATTTTGTGATCCTAATGGATTAAATAATTCTGATACAATTTCAGGAATTAATTTTACTACAGCAAATCCATGTACACCACCAGGAGGATTATCAACTACAAATATTTTGCTTGATAGAGTTACTTTAAATTGGAATCCAGTTGCTTTAGCTCATCATTATGAGATTAGAGTAAGAGAGCAAGGTACTACTACTTGGACAAATATTATAAATGTTTATGGTACTTCTAGAACAAAATCAGGTTTGTCATCTGCTACAACATATGAATGGGAAATTAGAAGTATATGTTCTGCTAATGGTTCATCTTTAAGTGATTGGTCAGCAACGCAACTTACAACAACACTTACTCCTTGCCCTAATATTTCAAACCCTAATACAAGTAACATTACCTTAAATTCTGCAACATTAGACTGGGATGCTATTCCAGGAGCGCATGCATATAGACTGAGATTTAAAGAATCTTCTGCACCATGGAGTGCGTGGCAGTATGACACTATCTTAGCTCCTATTAGTTCACTTGACAAATCAGGTCTTAATGCAGGAACTAATTATCACTGGCAGGTACAGGTATTATGTGAGGCTTCAGGAGTAAATAATTCAGGCTTTACGACATATCAAAATTTCTCTACATTACCACTATGTACTGATCCACATACATTATCTGTCACTCAGATTACATTAAATAGTGCAAAATTAATTATGTACGGACCAAATAACCCAGATCATTATTATGTTTTATATAAAGATATCGCATCATCTGTTTGGGATACAGTTATTTTATCTGGAACTGACATTAGCGGAACATATGCATATAAAATAGTTACGGGTTTATCACCTTCAACCACATATGAATGGAAATCACAGGCTTCGTGTCAATCTGACGATAGTAATTTATCAGCATTTGTAAATGGTCCAAACTTTACTACAATAACACCATGTGCTATTCCATCTAATTTAGTATCTGTAGTTAATGGTCAAGATGTATCATTTAGTTGGGACGCTGTTGCTGGTGCAGTATTTTATACAATTAGATATAGAATAATTGGAGGTAATTGGCAGACTATTTCAAATCTAAATTCCTCTTCATACAGTGCTACAAATTTAGGATTTGGTTTTGATTTTGAATGGGAAGTATCGTCTCATTGTGATTATATTAGTTTAAACTATTCAGAATTTAGTTCAGCTGCTAACTTTAGTACAGCAGCTTGCCCTATTCCTCAGAATATATCAGTAACAAATATTTTAACAGATAGAGTAACTATAAATTGGACATTTAATAATTCTGTTCATCATTATGCAGCAAGAGTTAGAGAAGTAGGTACTTCTGTATGGACAAAGAATATACCATATATTTATTCAGGAACAAGAACAGTAACAGGTTTATTAGAAGGAGTAACTTATGAGTATCAATTAAGATCAGCATGTACTCATGATACATCAAATGTTTCGACATGGACATCTATGCAAACATTCACAACTTTACAAAATTGTAATGCTGTTCCAACTGCACAACAAGCATCAAATATTTCACTTACATCTGCTGATCTTTCATTCATAGGTACAGTTAACGCCGCTTTATATGTTGTGAGGTTTAAGGAGGTTGCTGGTGCATGGAGTTCGTGGCAATATGACACTTTAATAGCACCTAACTCCTCAATTAATAAAACAGGTTTACAACCAGCTACAGATTATCATTGGCAGGTAAAATCTATTTGTGATTTAACATCAGCAAATTTTTCCGGATGGACGTCATATAATCAATTTAATACATTATTTCCATGTAACGACCCTAATAATTTGATTTTATTAGGAGGTCAAACTACGTCATCATCATTAAAGTTTAGATGGACAGGTGTTAATTCAGTATATGGTTATAAACTAGCCTTCAAGGAATCAACACTTTCTAGTTGGGATACTTTATTAATTGTTGGGTCAACACTTTCTGCTGTAACTAATTTACCTTCAGGTGTGTCTGCAACAATGACATCTACTGGATCTAATATAGACATATTGTTAACTGGATTAACTGCAGGAGTTACATATAATTGGCAATTAATGACAGTTTGTCAAGCAAGTGGAGTGAATAATTCTAATTTTGTTAATGGTCCAGATGGCACAACTCTACCCCCATGTACAGTTCCAGGATCATTAAGCGTTTCTTCAATTACTACAAATTCTGCCAAGTTACACTGGGGCTCTAGTCCCACAGCACATCATTATGCTATAAGACTAAGACAAAGCGGGACAACAACATGGACAGTTAATATTGCAAATGCATTTGGTAATAGTAGAAATGTATTCAATCTAAATGCTGGAGCAGATTATGATTGGCAGATAAGAACTGTTTGTTCTGTAGATACATCAGAAGTTTCTGCTTGGAGTTCAACACAAACTTTTACGACTATTGTTAGTTGTAGTGCAGTCCCAACGTTGCAAACAACATCAAATATTACTCTCACATCTGCTGATCTTTCATTTACAGGTACAACTAATGCTCAGTTGTATGTTGTTAGATTTAAAGGTATAGCTGCTGCTTGGAGTGCTTGGCAATATGACACGCTAGTTGCACCAAATGTTACAATTAGTAAAACTGGGCTAAACCCCGGAACATTCTATCACTGGCAGGTTAAAGCAATGTGTGATTTGATAGGATCAAATGTGTCGGGATGGACAGGCTATGAAACATTTACAACTAATCAACCATGTAGTGATCCATATAATTTAATGGTTATGAATATTTATACTACTTCTAGTTCTGCGTCCATGAAATATCGGGGACAAATGAATACTGATCATTTAGTTATGATTAAAGAGGTTGGAGCGTCTAATTGGGATACTATTACTGTTAATTCTGGTTCAGTAACAGCAATTACTAGTTTACCTGCTGGTCTAAATATTACATCTACATATTCTGGCTCTGAGAATATATTAAACTGTACTGGTCTTTCTTCTGCAACAACATATGAGTGGCAGGTAGTGGCGGCTTGTGCATCATATAATCTGTCTAATGCTGTTTCTGGAACACCATTTACTACTTCGGATCCATGTATGACCCCTAATTCATTGTCTACAACAAATATCACGACAACAACAGCAAAACTTAATTGGGGAGCTGCAGTAGCTCATCATTATGCGTTAAGAGGTAGAGTTCAAGGAGCAACATCATGGTCATTTGATATTCCTTTCTTAACCTCTAATAGTAGAACCGTATATAATTTAGTTGCTGGAGAAGATTATGAGTGGCAGATAAGAAGTGTGTGTTCACATGATACTTCAGAAGTTTCTCCTTGGTCTGCTTTACAATCTTTTAGTACATTAGTTAATTGTGATAATTCACCATCAAACTTAACAGTTTCAAATGTTGATTTAACAACTGCTACAATTAGTTGGGATCCACTATCAAGCGCTCAAGCATATGAAGTTAGATTTAGAAAAACAACAGATCCATGGAGTGCAAATGTTCATACTATTACAACTAATACTTCATTAAATAAAACAGGATTAACCCCGGGATCAGATTATATTTGGAGTATTAGATCTATTTGTGATACAGCTAACAATGTTATTTCACAATGGGGGGCATGGAAATCATTTACTACTAGCAGTCCATGTGCAATACCATATAATTTAATGAAACTTAATTCTACTATAACATTAACAGAAGCATCTGTAAGATGGTATGGTCAAATGAATGTAGATTACTATTTTATATTTAAAGATAATTCATCATTAAATTGGGATACAGTTATAGTTAATGGATCTTCAGTTACTAATGTTTCATTACTGCCTTTTGGAATGAATATAACGACATATACATCTGGTTCTGAATCAAATGTTTCAATATCAGGTTTAACTCCTTCAACAACATATGAATGGCAAATTATAGCTGCTTGTAGTAATCTTAATACATCTATAGCTGTTAATGGACCAAGTTTTACTACATTAACAGGATGTGCAATACCTGGAAATCTTAACACATCATCTATTTCTACTACTACGGCAACTATAAGTTGGGATGCTGTTACAGATGCCGTAAAGTATGATGCAAGAAGAAAGCAATTAGGTTCTTCAACATGGTCTTACATTAACAATCTTACATCTACTTCAAGAAATTTAGCAGGTCTTACACCTGGAACAACATATCTATGGGAGGTTCGTAGTCATTGTGATTGGAGTAATGGAAATATATCTGCTTGGTCATCAACACAACAGTTTACAACTGGAGTCGTTTGTACTACACCAACTAATCCTGGAGAAATTAATATTACATCTAATTCAACTGATTTAGTATGGGATGCCATACCTTCAGGTCCATGGGGTTATAGATTAATGTATTTAAAACAGGGAGCAGCATGGAATACAAAAATAGTTGATACAGTATCTACAAATTTATATAATGCTGTTAATCTAGATCCAAACACAACTTATAGATGGAGAGTACAAGGATTATGTGAGCAATCAGGATCAAATAATTCAGGTTTTACTGGATTTAGGTATTTCACAACAATTTCATCAAGTAGGATAACAGCAGGTGATGTTGAACTAGGAGAAAATTTAAATATTTATCCAAATCCAACAGACGGAATTTTTAACATTAGCTTTGTTTCAGAAGAGTTGGATAATTTTGAAATATCTGTGTTTGATGCATTTGGTAAGCAAATTTTTGTTGAGGAGAAACAAAATTTTATAGGTGAGTATACTAAGCAAATTGATTTATTTGATTACAAGAAGGGTATATATTTAGTACATATAAGAACTAAGAATTCGTTTACAAGCAAGAGAATAGTATTTCAATAGAAACTTGTCAACAAAAAAAAATCTGTATATTTGCAAATAGAAATATGAGATATTGATGAAGGGGCTAATAGCCTCTTCTTTATTTATAGCAATGATATCAGAGCAAAAAATAAGAGAAGTTATAACTCCTAAAATTAATGAGATGGACGCTTTTATAGTTGATATAAAGGTTAATACATCTAACGTAATTTCTGTTTTTTTTGATAGAATGGAGGGTATAACTTTAGCTCATTGTACACAACTAAGTAAGTTTTTTGAAGAAAATTTTGATAGAGAAAAAGAAGATTATGAACTTACTGTATGTTCTGCCGGATTAGACACTTCATTCAAGGTTGAAGAGCAGTATAAAAAATATATAGGACACGAAGTAAAAGTTCTATTAAACAACGGTATGAGAGAGAAAGGAATTATATTGGCTTATAATGATAATTTAATTTTGCAAAAAAAGAAGAAGAAGAAGGGAAGTCGAAAAGAATATATTGACATTGAGGTTTTTATCCCAAAAAAAGAAATAAAGGAAACTAAACTTAAAATAAATTTTAAATAAAAAATAAATGGAAGTAGAAAATTTAATCGAATCATTTTCAGAATTTAAAGATGTAAAAAATATTGACAGAGAAACTATGATGAATATTTTAGAAGATGTTTTTAAATCAGTTTTAGCAAAAAAATATGATGATGAAGGAAATTTTGATGTAATTATAAATGTTGATAAGGGAGATTTAGAGATATGGAAAAATAGAGAGGTTGTGGAAGATGGTAAGGTAGAAAATGAAATTGCTCAAATTGCATTATCAGATGCACTAAAAATAGAGGATGATTACGAGATCGGAGAAGAAGTTTCTGAACAAGTTAGTTTTGATTCAGAATTTGGTAGGAGACAGGTTTTGTCCATAAGACAACATTTAATGGCTCGTATTTCAGATCAACATCGAGATGAGTTAATGAAACGTTATGAAGCAAGAATTGGTGAAATTATTCATGGAGAAGTTTATCAAATTTGGAGAAATGAGATCTTACTTCAGGACGATGAGGGAAATGATTTATCCTTACCCAAAGATGAGCAAATACCTAAAGATTTTTTTAAAAAGGGAGAATCAGTAAGAGCTGTGATTAAGGATGTAAATTTAAGAAATAATAAGGCAAATATTGTACTTTCAAGAATTGCTCCAGAGTTTGTTATGAGGCTATTTGAGCAAGAGGTTCCTGAAGTTTTTGATGGTATTATTACAATTAAAAATGTAGTTAGAGCCCCAGGAGAAAGAGCTAAGGTTGCGGTTGAATCATATGACGATAGAATTGATCCAGTAGGAGCTTGTGTTGGGATGAAGGGGTCAAGAATCCATGGAATTGTAAGAGAACTCAAAAATGAAAATATAGATGTAGTTAATCATACTGATAATATTCAGTTATTAATAACAAGAGCATTATCGCCAGCCAAAATTAATTCTGTTGAATTAGATGATGTCAATATGAAAGCAGCTGTTTATATGGACGCAGATCAAGTTTCATTAGCAATTGGAAGAGGCGGCCACAATATAAATTTAGCTGGTAAGCTCACTGGATATGACCTTGATGTATATCGTGATACTGATAGTTTTGAAGATGATGTTGCAATAGAAGAATTTTCTGATGAAATTGAAGATTGGATCATTGAAGCACTTAAATCAATAGGATGTGATACAGCTAAAAGTGTTCTGCAAATATCCGCTGAAGATTTGGTTTTAAGAACAGATTTAGAACGTGAAACAGTAGATGATATTTTAAATATTTTAAGATTAGAGTTTGAAGAAGAATAAATTTAAATTAGCATTATGACAGATAAAAAAAATGTTAGATTAAACAAACTTGTTAAGGAGTTTAATGTAAGTATTGATAGAATTTTCATGTTCTTAGAAAAAAAAGGTGTTAAGGATTTAAAACCAAATTCCAAGGTTTCTTATGAATTATATTTAGATTTATTAGGAGAATTTGACTCTCAAAAGAAAGCAAAATTATCAGCTGAATTATTAGCTAAAGAAAAAGAATTGGAAAAAGCGGAAGAGATTATTAAGCTAAATGAGACAAAAGAAGAGGCAAAAAAAATAAAAGAACAAAAAGAAATTGATGATAGTAAGACTGATAGTGAAGTTAAGCAAATCGATAAGGCAGTAAATATAAAGGAAAATGACTCAGATGTATCTAAAATATCAAAAAATGATTCAAAAGAAATTATTAGAGGTTCTGCGGAAAAGATACGTGGTGTTAAGGTCACTGGAAAAAAGATAGACTTAACTCAATTCAATGAAGAAACAAAAACAGAAAAAAAGAAGCGTGCAAGAATAATTAAGACAAAAGTTGATCCTAAAAAATTCAGTAAAAGAAAACGAGTTAAGAAGGAAACTATTGAAATATCACCTGAAGAGGCACAGAAAAGAGTTAGAGAAACATTAGCTAAGTTACAAGGTGTAGGAAAAAAATCTTCAGTTAAAAATAGAAAAGAAAAAAGACAAGCTCATAAAGAAGTAATTAATGAAGAAAACCAGCAAAAACAGGCTGAAAATAAAATTATAAAAATTGCTGAGTTTGCTACAGCAAGTGAACTAGCCGCTATGATGGATGTTTCTGTCAATGATATTGTTACTACATGTATGGGGTTAGGAATGATGATTAGTATGAATCAGAGAATTGATGCCGAAACTATTCAAATGTTAGCAGAAGATTTTGGATATGGCGTAGAATTTGTTGGAGCAGATGTTCAGGAGTCAATAGATGAAATAATTGACTCAGAAAATGACATGAAAACAAGAGCACCAATAATTACGATTATGGGTCATGTTGATCATGGAAAGACTTCCTTGATGGACTACATTCGTAATACTAATGTCATAGCAGGAGAAAGTGGTGGAATAACACAGCATATAGGAGCATATGAAGTTACATTAGATGGAGGAAGACAAATTTCATTTTTAGATACTCCAGGCCATGAGGCTTTTACTGCTATGAGAGCTAGAGGAGCAAAAGTAACAGATATTGTTGTTATTGTTGTCGCTGCCGATGATAAGGTTATGCCTCAAACTAAGGAGGCTATTAGCCATGCACAAGCTGCAGGTGTGCCTATTATTTTTGCAATAAATAAGATTGATAGAGAAGCTTCAGACCCTGAAAAAATTAAAGGAGAATTAGCTGAAATGAATTTCCTTGTTGAAGATTGGGGAGGTAAATATCAATCACAAGATATTTCTGCTAAAACAGGTGTAGGTATTTCCGAGATTTTAGAAAAAATATTATTGGAAGCAGAGATGCTAGATTTAAAAGCAAATCCTAACAGGTTAGCTCAGGGTACAGTAATTGAAGCTTCTTTGGACAAGGGTAAGGGATATCTATCTACAGTACTCGTACAGAAAGGCACATTGAGTTTAGGAGATTATGTTTTAGCTGGAGCATTTTCAGGTAAGGTTAAAGCATTATTAAATGAAAGAGGAGAACAAAGAAAAAAAGCGGGCCCATCAACTCCAGTTGTTTTATTAGGGCTAGATGGTGCTCCTACTGCAGGAGATGAATTTCATGTTATGCAAAGTGAACAAGAAGCAAAGAAAATTGCATCTAGAAGAAGCCAATTACAAAGAGAGCAAAGTGTAAGAACTCAAAAACATTTAACTTTAGATGAGATAGGCAGAAGAATTGCACTAGGTGGATTTCAAGAAATAAATGTTATTGTTAAAGGTGACGTTGATGGTTCAATAGAGGCATTATCCGATTCATTACAACAATTATCGACAGATGAAATAAAAGTCAATATTATTCAAAAGGGTGTCGGACAAATTTCAGAATCTGATGTTATGTTAGCAGCAGCATCCGATGCAATTATAATAGGATTCCAAGTTAGACCTTCTTTACAAGCAAGAAAATTATCTGAAACTGAGCAAATAGATATTAGACTATATTCTGTAATATATAAGGCTATTGAGGAGTTAAAACTCGCTATGGAAGGTATGCTTTCACCTGATTTTGAAGAGAAGATTGTTTGTAATATTGAGGTTCGTGAAATATTTAAAATATCCAAGGTAGGAACTATAGCCGGATGTATGGTTCAGGATGGGGCATTAACTAGAAAAACAGGTGTTAGACTTATACGTGATGGTATTGTTGTTTATACAGGAAATTTATCATCATTAAAGAGATTTAAAGATGATGTAAATGAAGTTAGAAAAGGATTTGAATGCGGTCTTTCAATTGAAAACTTTAATGATATAAAAGTAGGTGATATTATAGAAGGTTACGCTGAAGTTGAGGTTAAAAGAAAATTAAAATAACTTAATGTAATATTTTAGCAGGAATTATTGCGGGAACAGGATGTGCAGCAGGAAATACATTATTAATTTTGTGTTGAATCTTAAGCGCCTCATTCCTTGTTCTAAAGCTTCCTATTATAAGTTTATAATAAGGAGATTCAAATGTTATATCAGCTAAAAGTTCAGGGTATAATTCAGTAAATTTTTTTTTCACTTTAATTATATCTTCTCTTTTTGATTTAAAAGTTATTTGAATTTTCCATCCATCTATTCCTCCTTTATTTTTTAATATTTCTTTATATTTATATATAAGTTTATATACGCCTTTTTGATTAATCGTTAGAATTTCTTTTTTTTTAGAGAAAACTGTGTCAGTTTGGCCATTTAAAAGAAATGGTAGTATAAATAAAATAAATAATATTTTTTTCATCTTTCAAAAATATAAAATAAAATGATTTTGCTTTTCTTACTTTTGCAATTATGAGGCAGAATCATAAATTTCATATTAAAAATACTTCTCTTTTTAAAAAGAGATTACTTGAAAAGAGTCGTGTTTTAGAATACTTTAGTATTTTAGATTCAAATAATAATGATGAAATTTTAAAAACGCCACCTAACTATATTGAATACGATTTAATTGCAGGTCTCGATATGTTACATGTAATTAGAGCTGAAGATAATTCATATTCAAAACTAAAACTTTTTCATTCTAAGTATAAAGATTGGATGTTTGGATTTCTTTCGTATGATTTAAAAAATGAAACAGAAGAACTTTTTTCTAAAAACTTTGATGGAATAGAATCTCCAAATTTATATTTTTTTGTTCCTAGATATGTTTTAATTCTAAAAAATAAAGTTTTAGAAGTACATACATATGATTCTAGATCTACTTGTAAGGAGTTTTTATTTAATTTAGAATTAGATAATGATGATGTAAATTTATTAATACCACTTAAGCAAAGAGAAACAAAAAAGTCTTACGTAAAAAAGATTAATAAAATTAAAGAACATATCAAAAGAGGTGATATTTACGAGATGAATTATTGCCAGGAATTTTTCGCCAATGATGTTGATTTAAACACACAACAAATTTTCTTTAAGCTAAATAATAAATCAAATAGCCCATTTTCCTCTTTTATGAAATTAAACGAATTTAATATTATTTGTTCTAGTCCTGAAAGGTATATTAAGAAGAGCTGTAATTATATTATTTCCCAGCCAATAAAAGGAACAGGAAAAAGAGGGGATAATAAGTTGCAGGACAGAATCTATTGTAATAATCTAAAAAATAGTAAAAAAGATATATCAGAAAACATTATGATTGTTGATTTAGTTAGAAATGATCTTTCAGTTACAGCTAGTAAAAAAAGTGTGGAAGTGATAGAATTATGTAGGGTTTATAAATTTAAAGGTATTCATCAAATGATTTCTACAATTAAGTCGAGAATTAGTAAAGATTTTTCTTTTATTGATCTTTTAAAAACAACTTTTCCTATGGGTTCAATGACTGGAGCTCCAAAAATAAGAGCCATGCAGCTTATTGAATATTTTGAAGAGTTTAAAAGAGGTATTTTTTCAGGATCATGTGGTTATATAACACCTGAAGGAGATTTAGATTTTAATGTAATTATTCGAAGTATTATATATAATAATAAAAAAAAATATCTGTCATTGTCAGTAGGCGGAGCTATAACTATAAATTCAGATCCTTATAAGGAATATGAAGAATGTCTTTTAAAAGCAAAACAAATTTTTGAAGTTTTAGATTTTGAAATTTATGATAGATAATGTAAAATCCATCATTTTTGAAAATTCTTTGTTTTCAAAAAACGATAAACTAATACTTGCAATTAGTGGCGGAGCAGATAGTGTATGCCTAATGCATATATTATTGTCATTAGGTTATAAATTAGAGTTAGCTCATTGTAATTTTAATTTAAGAGGTGTAGAATCCAATGAAGATGAAGACTTTGTGAAAAAATTATCAAATATTTATAAATTAAAATTACACATACAATCTTTTGATACGGAAAAATATTCTATACAAAATAGTCTATCTGTACAAATGGCAGCTCGAGAATTGCGATATAAGTGGTTTAAAAAATTAAAAATCAAGCACGACGCAAAATATATTATTTTAGCTCATCATAACGATGATGATATAGAAACATATTTTATTAATTTATTAAGGGGGACAGGAATTAAGGGCCTATTAGGCATACCAATAAAAAAGGATTATTTTATTAGACCTTTGATTAATTTTTCTCGTTCGGATATAGAAAGATACATTTCAATAAATAAGTTAGAATATAGAGATGATAGTAGTAATAATTCTTTAAAGTATTTACGAAATAAGATTAGACATAAACTATTACCGTTACTATACGAAATAAATCCTAATCTTAAAAAGACTTTATTAAATGAAAAAAAATTTTTAAAAGATACATTTACTATTTATCATCAGCAAATAGAATCTTTAAGAAAAAAAATTTTTATTTATAGAAATGATGTGATTGAAATTGATAAGAAAGAACTATTGAAATTAACACCTATAAATCATTATTTATTTGAATTTTTAAGTCCATATGGTATTTTTGATTTTGATAAAATCAATAAAGCTTTAAGAAGTCAATCAGGAAAACAATTTTTTTCTGAAACACATCAATTATTAATTGACAGGAATTTTTTATTTATTAAACAAAAAGAAATATTACATGATAAGGAAATTTTAATTCCTGTTGAAACAATTGAGATAAATAGTCCTATTAATCTTAGTTTTTCTTTTACAAAGAAAAATAAATACAATGCAAATTCTAATTATGCATACATAGATTTTGATAAATTAGATTTTCCACTTACACTACGTAAATGGAAAAAAGGTGATAAATTTATTCCATTAGGTATGCAAAAATTCCAGAAATTAAGTGATTTTTTTATCGATAATAAATTTTCTATATATGATAAAAATAATCAGTGGCTTTTATGTTCTAGTAAGAATATAGTTTGGATTGTTGGTCATCGTATAGATGATAGATATAAATTGCGATCTAAAACAAAAAAAGCGTACATTGCAAAATATTTGAAGTGATAAAAAATAAAATGAATTATATGAATAGAGGTCTAATTATTGTTATTATATTTTTAAATTCAATAGTATCTGCACAAATTTTCAATCCAGTTTCATGGCAATTTTCTCAAAAAAAGATTAATGAAAATCAGATTGAGCTTAATTTTAAAGCAGATATTGATGAGCCATGGCATATGTATTCTCAGTATGTAGAAGATGAAATGATTGCTACAAAATTTACTTTTCGCACCAATGATACATATAGCTTAGAAGGACCTACAACAGAAGGGATTGCAATAGAAAAATATGACCCCATACAAGAAATGGTTGTTAAATTTTTTAATAATGAAGTTGTGTTTAAGCAAATAATAAATATAACTTCTTCAGATGATTTTCTTGTTAGTGGGGAAGTTTATTTTATGGTTTGTGATTCAGTACAATGTCTTCCTCCAGAGTGGTTAGAATTTTCTTTTAATATTGAAGGTATTAATAATCAAATTATTGATAAATCTGACAGTATTACTTCATCAAAAAGTATTTGGACATTATTTTTCTTAGCATTTCTTAGTGGATTTGCTGCGCTTTTAACTCCTTGTGTATTTCCTATGATACCAATGACCGTTTCTTTTTTCACAAAACAAAGTAAAACAAAGATGCAAGGTATTATTAATGCTATAATATACGGTGTTTCTATTATTATAATTTATGTAGCACTGGGAGTAGGTGTTTCAAGTATTTTCGGAGCTGATTCTTTAAATAATATGGCTACTAATGTATATTTTAATATAGGATTTTTCTTATTATTATTAATTTTTGGAGCATCATTTTTAGGTGCATTTGAGATACAATTACCATCTTCATGGACAGATAAGAGTGTAAAGGCTGAAGGTAGTGGAGGTTTGATAGGTATATTTTTCATGGCATTTACACTAGCGTTAGTTTCTTTTTCTTGCACAGGTCCAATAGTAGGCACTTTACTTGTAGAAGCAGCTACAGGGGGCTTTAAAGGGCCCATTATAGGAATGTTAGGATTCTCGCTAGCTATAGCATTGCCATTTGCATTATTTGCTGCTTTTCCAGGCTGGTTAAATTCACTTCCACAGTCGGGCGGCTGGTTAAATTCTGTTAAAGTTACTTTAGGATTTTTAGAAATAGCATTAGCATTTAAGTTTTTATCTAATGCTGATTTAGTATTACAAACACATTTATTAGAAAGAGAATTGTTTATAGCTATATGGATTGTAATATTTGGTTTACTTACAATGTATTTATTAGGTTTTTTAAAATTTGCTCATGATGCAGATATTAAACATCTTTCAGTAACTAGATTTTCAATTGCACTTTTGACAGGAACTTTAACTATATATATGATTCCAGGATTATGGGGCGCACCTTTAAAAATTATCAATGCATTTCCGCCACCAATGCAATATAGTGAGTCTCCATATGGGTTGGGTGGAATTAAGTCTGATAAATTAGATAGTGAAATTTATAAAATTAAAGGAACTCATCCAGGACCACAGGGAATTTCAGTATTTCATGATTATGATGAAGGAGTAGCATATGCTAAAAATATTGGTAAGCCAATTTTACTTGATTTTACTGGCCACGCATGTGTAAATTGCAGAAAAATGGAAGAGCAGGTATGGTCAGATCCTATCGTTAAGGATATTTTAATTAATGATGTTGTTTTAATCTCGCTTTATGTTGATGAACGTATTAAATTGTCAGATACTGAGCAGTATGAAACAACCATGGCAGGTAAATTAAAAAAAGTTAGGACAACTGGGGATAAATGGATGGTTTTACAAGCTAATAAATATGGAACCAATTCACAGCCATATTATGTAATGTTAAATCATAATGAAATCCCATTACTGGAAAATGCCAATTACCAGGATTATGGTACTGTAGAATTATTTGCAGATTGGCTTAAAAGAGGATTAAAAAAATTTAAATAATTAGTTATGAGTAAGAATAAGATTTTAACAAAAGAATCAATAGATTTTTTAGAACAATACTTAAATAACCCTTCTCCGACAGGCTTTGAGAGTAAAGGTCAAAAGATTTGGCTTGATTATATCAGACCATATGTTGATGAATATTTTGTTGACACATATGGAACAGTAGTAGGAGTAATAAATCCAAAAGCAAAGTATAAGGTAGTTATTGAAGCACATGCAGATGAGATTTCTTGGTTTGTTCATTATATTACTAAGGAAGGGTATATATACTTGAGAAGAAATGGAGGTTCTGATCATCAAATAGCTCCATCAAAAAGAGTGAATATACATACCGCAAAAGGTATGGTTAAGGCGGTTTTTGGGTGGCCAGCAATTCATACTAGAACTTCTTCTAATGAAAAGGCTCCTAAACTAGATAATATATTTTTAGATTGTGGAGCATCAAATAAAGAGGAAGTTGATTCAATGGGTATACATGTTGGCTGTGTAGTTACATATGAAGACGAATTTATGATCCTCAATAAAAACTTCTTTGTAGGTAGAGCATTGGATAATAGAGTAGGAGGATTTATGATTGCAGAGGTTGCTCGTTTACTAAATAAGAATCAAGTTAAGTTACCTTTTGCTTTGTATGTAACAAATTCTGTTCAGGAAGAAGTTGGATTAAGAGGTGCGCAAATGATTGTTGATACAATTAGTCCAGATGTGGCTATTGTAACTGATGTTTGTCATGATACAGGTACTCCTATGATTAATAAAATTAAACAAGGTGACACAAAATGTGGCAATGGCCCGGTTTTGACTTATGGCCCTGCTGTACAAAATAATTTACTTGACCTAATTATTAATACAGCAAATGATGAAAAGATTCCATTTCAAAGAGCTGCTGCGTCAAGATCAACAGGAACAGATACAGACGCTTTTGCATATTCTAAAGGAGGTGTTGCTTCGTGTTTAATTTCACTTCCTTTAAGGTATATGCATACAACAGTAGAAAGTGTACATAAAAGTGATGTGGAAAATGTTATAAAGCTGATTTATTCGTCTCTGCAAAACATTAAAAATAATCACGATTTTAGGTATTTAAAATAGTAATTAGTTAAAATATTTATTGTATCCTCCATTGACCGCTATCAACAAGAGGTTTTGCTTTTTTCCATTTTAACTCTTTAGTTTCTGTACCATTTGTAATAGTAACCCTTTCATTTCTTGTAGCAATATGTTCAGCTCGAACAGGTTGAGATTTTATATGTTGTTTTTGTTGCTCTTGCGAAGTTTGTGGATTTGTTATTTGTTCCGGTCTACTTGTTTGTAAATTTTCTGATTTATATTTATCCTCTTGCGCTGCAGATTGTACAGGAAGTTCTGCTCTTATTAAGAAAGAAACAATCTCTTTATTAATTTTTTCAATAAGTGTTTTAAATAAGTTGAATGACTCAAACTTATAAATTAGTAGTGGATCTTTTTGCTCATATACAGCATTCTGTACAGATTGTTTTAAATCATCCATTTCTCTAAGATGTTCTTTCCAAACATCATCAATAATTGCTAGAGTCACACTTTTTTCAATAGATTCTGCAATATTATTTCCTTTAGCTTCATATGCTTCTTTTAGATTAGTTACTACTTGTAAGATTTTAATTCCATCTGTAAAAGGAATCACAATATTTTCATATGTAGATATTTTTTTCTCAAAAACATCTTTAATAACAGGGTATGCTTGATTAGCTATAGAAGTAGATTTAGCGCGATAATTATTGTAACATGAGTTATAAACTTTTTCAGTTATACTTTCAATAGAATCTTCTTTAAATTCAATCTCATTTATAGGGCTCTCAATCGAAAGCAATCTAATAAGTTCTACTTTGAAGTTATCAAAATCGTTTTCATTTTTTAGAGTACTAACTATATTTTCACATGTATCATAAATCATATTAGCAATATCAAGTGATAGTCTATCCCCATGTAATGCATGTCTTCTTTTTTTATAAATAACTTCTCTTTGTTGATTCATTACATCATCATATTCAAGAAGCCTTTTTCTAATACCAAAATTATTTTCCTCAACTTTTTTTTGTGCTCTTTCAATAGATTTACTTACCATTGAATGCTGAATTACTTCTCCTTCTTCAAGTCCCATACGATCCATAATTTTAGCAATTCTTTCAGAACCAAAAAGACGCATAAGTTTATCTTCTAAAGAAACATAAAATTGTGAAGAGCCAGGATCTCCTTGTCTTCCAGACCTCCCCCTTAGTTGCCTATCTACTCTTCTAGAATCATGTCTTTCAGTACCAATAATTGCTAACCCACCAATGTCTTTCACTTGTTCAGAGAGTTTGATGTCAGTACCTCTTCCAGCCATATTTGTGGCAATAGTTACACCAGATTCTTTTCCAGCATCTGCAACAATATCAGCTTCTTTTTGGTGCATTTTTGCATTTAAAACATTATGTTTTATTTTTCTTCTTCTAAGAATAGTACTCAGTAGTTCAGATATTTCTACTGATGTTGTACCAACTAAAACTGGCCTTCCTTTTTCTGAAAGCTGAGCTATTTCGTCTATAACTGCATTATATTTTTCTCGATTTGTTTTAAATACAAGGTCATCTTTGTCTTCTCTTGCAATAGGACGATTAGTTGGAATAGCTACAACATCTAGCTTATAAATTTCCCAAAATTCTCCGGCTTCTGTTTCAGCAGTCCCAGTCATGCCAGAAATTTTCTCATACATTCTAAAGTAATTTTGTAATGTAACAGTAGCATAGGTTTGAGTAGCGGCCTCAATCTTCACATTTTCTTTTGCTTCAATTGCTTGATGTAATCCATCCGAATACCTTCTCCCTTCCATTATTCGGCCAGTTTGTTCATCTACAATTTTAACTCTGTTGTCCATTACAACATACTCAACATCTTTTTCAAACAGTGTATAAGCTTTTAACAGCTGATTGATTGTATGTATTCTCTCACTTTTAATACCAAAATCTCTTAATAGCAAATCTTTTTCTTCTGCTTTTTCTTTTTCATTTTTTTTAGAATTATCTATTTCTGCTATTTTTTCACCAACATCAGGTAAAACAAAAAAATCCTTCTCTTCAGTTGAGCTTGTCATTAGCTCTAACCCTTTTTCTGTTAGCTCAATTGAATTTGATTTCTCATCAATAACAAAGTACAATTCTTTATCTACTTTATGCATTTCTTTATTTTGATCTTGCATGTAGTAATTTTCTGTTTTTTGCAGTTGAGTTTTAATACCGTCTTCACTTAAAAATTTAATTAAGGCCTTATTTCTAGGAAGTCCTCTGTATGCTCTTAGAATATTAAATCCACCTTCTTTTTCGTTCTTTTCACTAAATAGTTTCTTTGCATCGGAAATTACGGAAGTAACATATTTTTTTTGAACATTAACAAGCTGAGCAACTTTATGTTTAAATTCATTATATTCATGTTTGTCCCCTTGTGGAGTAGGACCAGAAATAATTAGTGGTGTTCTAGCATCATCAATTAGTACAGAATCTACTTCGTCAACTATAGAATAATTTAATTTTCTTTGCACCAAATCTCCTGGCCTTTTAGCCATATTATCTCTAAGATAATCAAACCCAAATTCATTATTAGTTCCATAAGTAATATCAGCCAAATATGCTTGTCTTCTTTCTTCAGAGTTTGGTTGATGATTATCGATACAGTCTACGCTTAATCCATGAAATTGAAATAGAGGTCCCATCCACTCAGAGTCTCTCTTTGCTAAGTAGTTATTTACTGTTACTAGGTGTACTCCTCTTCCTGTTAAGGCATTTAAATAGATCGGTAATGTTGCAGAAAGAGTTTTACCTTCACCTGTTTGCATTTCTGCAATTTTACCTTGATGTAGGACAACTCCTCCTATTAGCTGCACATCATAAGGAATCATGTCCCAAACTATTTTGTTTCCAGCAGCATCCCATGAAGTTTCATAAATTGCTTTTTCATTTTCAATTTTTATAAAATCTTTATTACTCGCTAGAACTTTGTCATTCTCATTTGCAGTAACAATTATTTTTTCATTTTCTTTAAACCTTCTTGAAGTTTCTTTAATAACAGCAAAAGCTTTAGGTAATAGGTTATTTAACTCTAACTCTATTTTTTTTGTTATCTCTAAATTTATTTCATCAATTTGTTTATATATTATTTCTTTTTCTTTGTTAGACTCTTCATTGTTTGCCTTAAGATTTAGTTCTTTTATTTTATCTTCTTCCTCTCTATATGAGTTATGTATATGTTCTTTAAATTGTAAGGTTTTTTTTCTTAATTGATCATTACTAATGTTAGTTAGATTTTGAAATTCATTATTAATTTCTTCAATTAGTGGAGATATATTTTTTATATCCTTATCATATTTCTTGCCAAAAATTTTACTAATGATATTAAATAAAGCTGCCATAATTCCATTCTTTTATAAGAATACAAAATTAGTTTTTATTATTATAGTACACAAAATAAAAAAAAATCTTATTAGATTTTTTAATATTCTTCTTCATTAAAAAAGAAATCTTCTTTGGTTGGATAGTCAGGCCAGATGTCTTCAATTGTATCCCAAAGTATGCCCGGTTCTTCTTCAACCAGTTCATTAAGATTTTCAACTACCTCCATTGGAGCACCGGAGCGAATTGCATAATCAATTAATTCATCTTTAGTTGCAGGCCATGGTGCATCTTCTAATTTTGATGCTAGTTCTAAAGTCCAATACATTGCAAATAGTTTGTATAATATTTTGCAAAAATATATTTTTTATTTACTTATAAAAATATTTATTAATCTTTTTGCCATTCAATTTCTTTTGCATTGTTTTCCATCAACAATGTCCTAGCTAAAACAAATAGATAGTCAGATAATCTATTTAAGTATTGCATGTGAAGCAGATCAATACTTTCTATTTTCCTTAATGATACTAAATTGCGTTCTGCTCTTCTACACACAGTACGCGCTATGTGACATTTAGATACAAGATAATGTCCTGAGGGTAGTATAAAGTTTTTAAGTGGTGGTAACTCGTCATCTAATGAATCAATAGCTTTTTCTAACATTTTAATATTTTCTTCAGAAATATTTGGAGGAGTAAGATGGTGATTTACTTTATCAAAAGCTATAGATGATCCAATATTGAAAAGATGATTTTGAACCTTGAAAAGTATTTCTTTATGTTTATTAGATATTTTCTGGTCATAGATGTTACCTATAAATGCATTCAACTCGTCAATACTACCATAACTATCTAGCTTTAGATTGTTTTTTTCAACAATAGTTCCCCCAAATAATTGAGTTTTACCTTTATCTCCTTTCTTAGTATATATCTTCATTCTATTAAAATTTTAATGTGAAATTTTCTTTACTTAGTTCCTTTTTAATAAAAACTATTCCAATAAAGAATAAGTTTACTGTTAATGTTACTTTTTTATGTTGTTTAACATAATTCCAAGCGTTTTCCATACCTTTTGACCAATGTATGTCATCAAAAATAAAAATAGTATTATTATGACTATGTTTTAAGCACTCTTCAAAATATTTTATTGTTGCTTTTTCAGTATGATTTCCATCTAAAAAAGTAAGGTCAATAAGGCCAATTTTATTTAATTTATTATTTAATGTTGTATCAAAATCACCTAAAACTAATGAAACATTTTTAACTTTTTGTTCTTTAATGTTATGTTCTGCTATTTTTATTGTCTCGGGACATCCTTCAAAACTATATACTTTGGCAGAATTAAAAGCCTTTGATAGATACAACGTGCTTATACCAAATGATGTTCCTAATTCAACAATATTATTTGGCTTATAAAAGCTAACTATATTGTATAATAATATTCCAAATTTTGAATTTTTTGATGAATTTATAACAATATCTTTTATTTTTCTTTTTGTTGATGGATTTATATTACTACCCGCCCCATAATCTGTTATATTAATTACTTTTTCTGATCGAGACAGCTTGTTTCTTAAATGTTGGATTTCTTCTATTGATTTATTAGCTGTTTTTTTTCTAATTACTTGTGTAGCTAGTTCATATAAAAAGGGGCTTTGAATTGAATGAATTCTTTGTGCGGTAAACCAATATTTAAGATATTTATAAATAATATTCACTAATTTCATTTCAAAAAATTAATATGCACATTTCACGCAGTTAATACTTTCTGGACGAATTAAAAGTCTGCCCAATGGGATTTGTTTTTTACATTTAAAGCATTTTCCAAAATCTGGCAGATTTATTTTGGCTTTAATATGATTTAATTGTTTTAGTTTGATTTTTGAATCTCTAAGTACAGCTTCAGTTACACTTTTATTGTTAATAGCATCCATTCTTGAAATTCTTCCAATAGCATTTTCAGCTTTAATAGGCTTACATAACAGTGTGTATTCAGCTATTTTTCTTTTTGTTTTTCTAATTTCTAGCTCTAAATTTTTTTTGATATTTACTATATCTGATGATTTCATTTATTGCAAAGGTATAGTTTTTTTAATGTACTTTTGCTGTATGATTGTTATAACTGGTGCAGCAGGATTCATAGGTTCGTGTTTGGTTAGTAGGTTTAATAGTATTCAAAGAGATGATTTAATTCTTATTGATGATTTTTCAAATCAAAATAAAAATAAAAATCTATCAAATAAGAAATATTTACAACAGATAGATAGAAATGTTTTTCCAGAATGGCTAAGAAAAAATGGTTCTAAAATATCAATCCTATATCACATAGGTGCACGTACAGACACAGTAGAAACTAATGTTGAAATTTTCAATAATTTAAATTTATTTTATTCAAAAAAAATATGGAACTTGTGTGCCGATTTAGGAATTCCGTTTATTTATGCTTCTTCTGCTGCAACTTATGGAATGGGTGAATTTGGTTTTAATGATAATCATGAAGATGTTAGTAAGTTAAAACCTTTAAATCCATATGCTGTCTCTAAGAATGATTTTGACAAATGGGTACTTAGCAGCGTACATCAACCTCCATATTGGGCTGGATTAAAATTTTTTAATATTTATGGTCCAAATGAGTTTCATAAGGGAAGAATGGCATCAGTCATTTTTCATGCTTACAATCAAATTAAATCTACAGGAGAAATGCAGCTATTTAGATCACATAATTTAAAATATACTGATGGTGGACAGTTAAGAGATTTTATGTATGTTAAAGATTTAGTAGATGTACTAGTCTTTATGTTGCACAAGAAAAATTTAAGAGGTCTTTATAACTTAGGGACAGGCATAGCAAGAACTTTTAATGATCTAGCCATCAATGTATTTAAAGCTTTAAATAAGAATTTAAAAATTACATATATAGATACACCACTAGATATTAGAAAAAAGTATCAATATTTTACACAAGCAAATATTTCTAAATTGAGAGATTTTGGTTACAAAAAAGATTTTTTCACATTAGAGGAAGGAATCGAGGACTATGTTGTTAATTATTTAAATTGTAATAAATTTTATTAGATTTCTCCTTTTAATTTAATTAAAAAACTTTTAATTTTTTCTAGATTGGAAACAATTTCAAAATTATTTATTGTCTCAGTTTTATTATCCTTTAATTTTTTTCTAGCTCCTTCTAAGGTGTATCCTCTTACTTTAACTAAGTGGTAAATAATTTTTAGATTATCAAAATCTTTACTTGTAAATAAACGATTTCCTTTTTTATTTTTTTTGGGCTTCAAAATCGAGAATTCTTTTTCCCAAAATCTAATTAATGATACATTGACATTTAATAGTTCTGCAATTTCACCTATTTTGTAGAATATTTTTTTTGTAGGTTTATTTTGATATGGCATTAGTCAAATGATTGATTGCTTCTTGAAGAAATTTCTAGCATTTTTTCATACTCGTCAGGATTTAGATCATTGTAATAAAAATTTATTGGATCAATTTTGCGTCCATTCTTATGCACTTCATAATGAAGATGTGGAGCAACAGATGTACCAGTATTACCTACATATCCAATTATTTCTCCTCTTTTTACTTCCTGTCCTTTTTTAACAATATATTTTTGCATATGTGCATAAAGAGTTTTGTATCCATAACCATGATCAATAACTACATAATTCCCATACCCTTTCTTACTTCTTTTTACTTTAAATACTTTCCCATCTCCAGTAGCATAAATAGGAGTTCCAGTTTTTGCTGAAAAATCCATCCCAGCATGCATTTTCCTTACTTTATATATTGGATGAATTCTATAGCCAAAACCACTTGCCATTCTACTTAAATTCTTATTTGCAACAGGTTGAATTGCAGGTAGGGCCGCTAACATATCACTTTTATTTTTTGCTAACTCAATAATGTCATCAAATGATTTAGATTGAATATATAATTGTTTTGATATTTGATCAACTTTTTTTGATGTATTGATGATGAGTTCTGAGTTGCTAAACTGTTTGAGGTATTCATATCTATTGATGCCACCATATCCTGCTTTACGTATAGATTTTGGAATAGGATCTTCTTCAAAAATAACACGATATATATTGTCGTCACGATTTTGAATATCATCTAAGACAAGTTCTATTTGTTTTAATTTGTCATCAATATTCTCGTATTGAGAAGTTAAAACATCAATTTCTCTATTTAATCTTTTTTCTTTTGGACTGTCAAAAAACTGAAAGAATAAAACTAACATAATTAATCCAGTAAAACTACTAAGTAATAGGAAGTAAAATGCTCTTTTTAGTCTTTTTATCCCATTAAGTTCAATTCGTTTATAACTTAGTGTTTTAGTATCGTAATAATATTTTACCTTCGCCATATTAAAATAATTGATGCAAATCTAATGATTTAAGATTATACAAAATCATAAAGAATATTGATTTATAACAATTATTTGTGAATATTAGTAATATATTTGAAGATGAAAGCTAGTCAAATACGAAGTTTATACTTAGATTTTTTTAAATTAAAAGATCATAAAATAATTTCATCAGCCCCAATAGTTGTAAAAGATGACCCTACATTAATGTTTACTAATGCAGGAATGAATCAGTTTAAAGATATTTTTTTAGGAGATTCAATTCCAAAAAATTTACGTGTTGCTAATTCTCAAAAGTGTTTGCGTGTTTCGGGAAAACATAATGACTTAGATGAAGTAGGCCATGACACCTATCATCATACTATGTTTGAAATGTTAGGTTCATGGAGTTTTGGTGATTATTTTAAAAAAGAAGCAATAGATTGGGCTTGGGAATTTTTAACAGAAGTTTGTAAGCTAGATAAGGATAGATTATATGTAACAGTTTTTAAAGGAGATAAGAAAGATGGCTTATCTATAGACAATGAGGCGTATAATTTATGGAAGAAGCATGTAGATGAAGAAAAAATAATAGAGGGAGATAAAAAAGATAACTTTTGGGAAATGGGGAGTACAGGCCCATGCGGACCTTGTTCTGAAATACACTATGATAATCGCAGTGCTGAAGAAAGACTAAAAGTTAAAGGTCAAGAACTCGTTAATAAAGATCACCCGCAAGTAATTGAGATATGGAATTTGGTGTTTATGCAGTTTATTAGATCGGAAAACGGACTTCTTACACCACTTTCTTCAATGCATGTAGATACAGGAATGGGTTTTGAAAGATTAGCTATGATTTTACAAGGAGTAAATTCAAGTTATGATAGTGATATCTTTCAACCGCTAATACAGCTTGTTGCTAAGAAAGCTCATTGTAAATATGGAGAAAATGATTCAAAAGATATAGCAATTAGAGTTATTTCTGATCATATACGAGCGATATCATTTGCTATAGCAGATGGCCAATTACCATCTAATGTTAAGGGAGGCTATGTTATTAGAAGGATTTTAAGAAGAGCTATTAGATATGCTTATACTTTTTTAGATATTAAAAATCCTTTTTTATATGAATTAGTTGAGGTTTTAGTTAATCAGCTTGGAGATCATTATCAAGAACTTGCTAAGCAAAAGGAACTAATTTCTAAAGTTATTAAGGACGAGGAAATATCTTTCTTGCGAACTCTTGATGATGGGTTAAAGATAATTAATGAGATAATTAAACAAGCAAATGGCACTGTCTCTGGTGAAGAAGTTTTTAATTTGTATGATAGATTTGGATTTCCATTAGACTTAACAACTTTAATTTTAAATGAACATGGTGTGACTTTTGATTTGGAGGTTTTTAATCAAAAAATGCAAGATCAGAAAGAAAGATCAAAGAAGGCTTCAAACCTAAATCAGGGTGATTGGCATATATTATTAGAAGATGAAAAAGAAGAGTTTGTTGGATATAAGCACTTAGAAACAACAATAAGAATAACCAGGTATCGTATTATAGAATCAAGTAAAGGGACTCAGTTTGAATTGATATTTAACTTAACTCCATTTTATCCAGAAGGAGGAGGGCAGATTGGAGATACAGGAACTATTAAAAGTAAAAATGAAAAAATAGATATTTTAAATACTATTAAGGAGAATAATATCATAATACATCTTGTAGATTCATTACCTAGTAGATTAAATGATGATTTTATTGCTTGCGTTGATAGCTTTAGAAGAAAATCAATCTCTAGAAATCATACAGCAACACATTTACTTCATGAAAGTTTGCGATCTATATTAGGGGAGCATGTTACACAGAAAGGTTCTCTGGTAACAGACAAGCATTTACGCTTTGACTTTTCACATTTTTCTAAGCTTGAATATTCAGAAATCAAAAGAATAGAGACAGATGTTAATACTAAAATTTTATCTAATATATCTCTTGAAGAGCATATAGATATACCTCTATCAAAAGCTGAAGATTTAGGTGCCTTAATGTTATTTGGTGAAAAATATAATGATGTAGTTCGTATGATTCAATTTAATACATCTAAAGAATTGTGTGGAGGCACACACGTTAATGCAACTGGGGAGATAGGTGTATTCAAAATCTTATCAGAAAGTTCTATATCATCAGGTATAAGAAGAGTTGAAGCTGTTACAGGTTTTGAGGCAATACAATATTTTAATAAACAGCATGATCTCATTAAAGATATTTCTAAAACTATTAAAAATAGAGATTTAAAACAAGGGTTTAACAATTTAGTTCTTAGTAAAAAGAATTTAGAAAGAGAAGTTGAAACTCTTAAAAAATCCAATGTATTTAATTTGAAACAAGATCTGCTAGATTCTAAGGAGGTTATTAATAAAATAAATTTTATTTGTAGAAAGGTTAATATTGATACTAAAGAAATGAAAAATCTTTCCTTTCAGATAAGGGGTGAAAACAATAACTTAGTTATGTTATTAGCAGCAGAAAATAAAGGAAAATCAACATTAACTATTATGTTAACAGATGACTTGGTAGAAAAGGGATTAGATGCACGAATTTTAATCAAAGAAGTTTCTAAAGAGATTAGTGGAAGTGGAGGAGGACAGCCGTTTTTTGCAACAGCTGGAGGTTCTTCTAAAGGAATAGAAAATGCTTTAAATAAATTCAGAGAATTGATTAATTCTTAATTCAAATAATAAAATCAGTAATTTTTGCAGAAATTATTATTATATCGTTAAAGTGAAAATTTTAGAAAATAAAAAAAGGATCGCAATTTGCGATCCTTTTTTTATAATTAATGATATGTCAGTAATTACGGAGTAACGTTTAAAGTAACCCACATGTAGTTTATTGCATCAGCATCACCTACCTTATCAGAAGCCCAAGAAAGACCTAAGTTAGCATTGTCACTCATAGTGTATCCTAAGTTGAATGCATTAACAGTTCTTTCATAGTCATCATTTTCAGCGTTACCAATCATGTTCATAGTTAATCCCATTGTGAAATCACCCATTCCATAATCAACACCAACATACATGTTCTCATCGTCAGCACCTAAGTAACCTAATTTACCGCTTCCAGCTAAACCACCAGACATGTCAGTACCAGGCTGAGAGAAACCTCCTTCACCATAGCTAGCTTGACCAGCAGTTACTGAGAAATCATCATTGATTTGGTAAGTAGCACTTATATCCATCATATCCATGTCTTCTGCAGCAACACCATCTGTTTCATCAGTAGCAGTGTTGTATGAAAGTCCTAAACCTAAGTCACCACCCATTAGGGCATAAGTTAAGTCAAGACCCATAGCTGATCTAGAGAATCCACCCGCTACATCAGAAGCTCCACCTATTTCTCTAGTAGAGTTAATGAATAATAAGTTTGCAGACCAGTCACCTTCAGCTTTACCAACGTTAGCAAATAAAGTGTTTCCACCAATTTCAGCAGCGTCAGCACCACCGTTATTTCTAGTAGCATAACCAACAGTAATGTCAGCCATATCAACACCTAGATCTACAGTGAAACCATCCCATGTAGTTCTATTTGCAGCCCAGTCATTAGATGAAAGGATTGCGCCAGAACCATAATTTAATGCTTGACGACCAACAGTAACATTAGCATAGCCCATAACATTTGTAGAAGCATATGCTTCATAAAGGTGAACAGGTACTTCTTCACTGTTAGTGTTAACACCAAGGTCATAATTTACATCTGTACTAACGTGAATCCCCCAGTCATCACCACCCCAAGTAGCTCCAATAGTAGCTCTTTGGCTAGTTTCCATTCTGTTTTCATCACCAGACATGTCAATTCTTGTTCTTGAATCAACGTCCCAGTCTTGCCCGAAAGCAACAGTTGTCATTAACCCTAATGAAAGAGTTAATATGTTTCGTAAATTCTTTTTCATATTTTATTATTTTTGATTAATACGCGGCAAAGATACTACTCTTAAACAATTAACACATACAAAAATGTCATCTTTTTTCACAGCAAGGTGTTAAGTCACTAATTAAAATTTTGATTTTCAATGATTTAAATCAAAAAAAAAATCAAAAATTTTTATTAAAATATCATGAAAAAACCTAAAATATTAGTGTTTTTTGTTCAAATTAGCTTTTATAGCTAATCCACTTCCATATTTCTTTATAGCTAGGTTTTTTACCATACATTAAGATACCTGTACGATATATTTTTCCTGCAAACCATGTTGATAGTATAAATGAACAGATTAATACTGTAATAGAGATAATCAAGTCTAAATTAGTAACACCAAATGGTAAGCGTACCATCATTATAACAGGAGAGGTAAAAGGAATAATACTCATCCAAAATGCTAATGGTCCATCTGGATTATCCATAACAGGTTGAATAAGTAAAAAAGATAGAATAAGAGGTATTGTTATGGGCAGTATAAACTGCTGAGTATCTGCCTCTGCATCTACAGCAGATCCAATAGCAGCAAATAATGAACTATACATTAAATATCCACCCAAAAAGTAAATTATAAAAGCAATAAATATTTGTAGTATATTAACCTCTCCAAATAAACTATTAATTTGATTTAATAATTGTTGGTTTTCGCTAGCTTGTAGTTCGTTTGTCAAACTATTAACATCAATTAACAAATAAGTTGAAATTCCTGCAATAAAAGTAGTAAGAAATATCCATAAAGCAAATTGAGTTAGACCAACTAGCGCGATGCCTAATATTTTTCCCATCATTAACTGAAAAGGTTTGACAGAAGAAATAATTACCTCAACAATTCTATTTGTTTTTTCTTCAATAACTCCACGCATTACCATGGTTCCATACATGAAAATAAACATGTAAACCAGTATTCCGCACATAAAGCCAACACCCATACTAGTTTCTGTTTGAGAATTTTTTATTTTTCCATCTTTTTCAATAAGTTTAGTGTTAATTTCTATTGTTTTTTGGTTTATTAAATCTAAACTAACTCCAGCATCTTTTAGTTTTTTATATTGTTTAATTTTTGTTAATTGATTTTCTATTTCATTTTTAACAGAAAGGCTAATCTGTTGATTAGAATAAAGTGTATATATATTATTATCTATGTGTAATAAAGCATCATATCCGCTTTGGTTAAAATTTTGTTTAATTTTTTCAGCTTCTAAATCTGGTATCATTGAAAAACGTAGGAACTCTTTGTCTGATAATTGAGTAGCAACCTCAAAATTTTCTTCTTGTACAGCTATGGCTCTTAAAACATTGCTTTTGCTTGCTATAAATGATGGAACAATTAATAGAGCCGCCATTAACAAAGGCGCTAAGAAGGTCATGATAATAAAAGACTTTTTTCGAACTCTTACTAAATATTCTCTTTTTAAAATTAACCAGATTTTACTCATTCGTTACAGCTTTTATAAAGATATCTTCCACACTTGGAGTTTCTTTTTTAAATGATAGAATATCTGTTTTTTGTAAAATATTATGAAGGACTTCTTTTTGGCTTTTAGATTCTTTAATAGAGATTTTATATTTAGAATCTTTATATGAGATAATTGAAAAGTCATCATTTTCAATTAGTTGTTCTCCAGAAGTAATAATTTCATAGGAATTCAACATAAACTTATCTTTAATTTTTTTAATTGATCCTTCAAGTATTGTTTTAGAGTTATTTATGAGGGCAATATAATCACAAATCTCTTCTACAGATTCCATCCTGTGAGTTGAAAATATTATAGTTGTTCCTTTTTGGCTCAGTTCTAAAATTTCTTTACGAATAATTGAAGCATTAATAGGGTCAAAGCCAGAGAAGGGTTCGTCAAAAATTAAAAGCTGAGGTTCATGAATAATTGTAACAATAAATTGAATTTTTTGTGCCATACCCTTACTTAATTCTTCTACTCGTTTATGCCACCATTCTATTATATCAAGTTTAGTAAACCATAATTTAAGTTTCTCTAAAGCATCATTATACGACATTCCTTTAAGTTGAGCAAGATAAATAGCTTGCTCTCCAACTTTCATTTTTTTATATAGTCCTCTTTCTTCTGGTAGATACCCTATTTGATATATGTGTTCTTTGCAAAGTTTTGAGTTATTAAAAAAAACTGAACCACTATCTGGAGCTGTAATTTGATTAATGATACGCATAAGTGTTGTTTTCCCTGCTCCGTTAGGTCCGAGAAGACCATAAATACTTCCTTTAGGAACAGAAATACTAACATTTTCCAATGCAGTATGATTTGCATATTTTTTAGTTACATTATTTACTTTAAGAATATATTCTGTCAAAATGTTAATTATTTTTAACCAAACATTTCTTTAACTCTATCAAAAAAACTTTTGTCTTTAATAGTTGGGTTAGGTTTAAAATTTTTTGAGTCTTTATTTTTTTCAAAAAACTTTTTTTCTTCTTTTGTTAAATTTTGTGGTGTCCAAATATTTACGTGAACAAGTAAATCTCCTTTGACATAACTATTTACTGAAGGCAGTCCTTTTCCTTTCAAACGTAATATTTTTCCACTTTGGATTCCAGATTCTAGATTTACTTTAACTTTTCCGCTAATAGTAGGAATTTTTATTTCAGTTCCAAGAGCAGCTTCTGAAAAGCTAATATATTGATCAAAGTGCAAATTTTGACCATCTCTTACGAGAGTTTCGTGTTCTTCTATTGCTATTAAAACTATTAAGTCTCCATTTATGCCATCTGATGGGGCTGCATTTCCTTTACCACTTACTTTTAGCTGCATACCTTCTTCAACTCCTGGTGGAATAGTTATTTTAACGGTTTCATCCTCTTTAAGCATGCCATTTGCATCAGTACCAGAAGGTCTATTATCTATAATTTTACCAAGACCATTGCAAACAGGGCATGTGCTTGATGTTTGCATTTGACCTAAAATAGTATTACTTATTTTTGTTACACTTCCAGAACCATTACAATGGGAGCATGTTTTATATGTAACGCCTTCAGCAACAACTAATCTCCTTACTTTTATTTTTTTCTCTACACCATCAGAAACCTCTTTTAGATTTAATGAAAGCCTAATTCTTAAATTCGAACCTTTTATTACTCTTCTTCCTCTACTACCACCTCCGAATCCACCAAATCCTCCGCCAAAAATATCTCCAAATTGACTAAAGATATCTTCCATATTCATACCACCACCAAATCCACCAGCAGCTCCTCCCATACCAGCATGACCATATTGATCGTAACGTTGTTTTTTTTCAGGTGAACTTAATACATCATACGCTTCTGCTGCAGCTTTAAACTTTTCTTCTGCCGCTTTATCTCCAGGATTTTTGTCCGGATGATATTTGATAGCTAATTTTCTATATGCTTTTTTTATTGTTTTAGCATCAGCATTTTTGCTCACACCTAAAGTTTCATAATAATCTTGTTTTGACATGATAATTTTTTTAATTTCCTACAACTACTTTTGCATAACGTAATACTTTTTCACCTAACAAATAACCTTTTTCAATGACATCTATTATTTTTCCTTTTTCTTTTTTTGAAGGAGCAGGTATATTTGTTATTGCCTCATGGAAGTCAGTATCAAGACTTTTACCTATAGGACTTTCCATTTCTTTTAATCCTTTTTTTTCTAATTCTGCTTTTAATTGTTTATAGATAAGTACCGGTCCATCCTCTTCATTGTAATTATTAGCTTGAATTGATCTTTCAAAATTATCTATAATTGGAAGTAAAACTGTCATCATGTCTTGATTTGCAGTACTATATAATTCAATACGTTCTTTAGCTGTTCTTTTTCTAAAATTATCAAATTCAGCAAATAATCTAAGGTATTTATCTTTTTCAATAGCTAGAAGATCTTTAGTTGATAATTTTTCTTCTTTTAAATCAGTGTTTACTTTTTTTTCTGATTTGTTTATTTTATTTTTTTTAGTTGTTTTATTTTTCTTTTTGCTCATTTTATTTTTTTTAAACTTGATACTGCAAGTATTTTGCCAAAGCTAATCTGTTGACAATATGGCAGGTTATTTTTTTTGTGATTCTAGAAAACGACTTAGGGCAGGTCCCTTCAAGTCCCTTGCAATTATAATACCATCTCCATTTATTAAAATATTACTGGGGATTGAGCGAATACCATAAATATTTGACCCTTCAGAGTTCCAGCCCCCCAAATCAGAAACATGATATTTCCAAAATAATTCATCTTTATTAATAGCTTTAATCCATGAAGAAGCATCTTTATCTAGTGATAATGAATATATTTCAAATCCATTACCATTTTTGAATTTAGACTTACTATATTTTTTAAAAGAATTTACTAGATTCGGATTCTCTCTTCTACATGGTCCACACCAAGAAGCCCAAAAATCAATTAAAACTAATTTTCCTTTTAATTCAGATAGTTTTAATTTTTCTCCATTTGGGTTGTTATATGCTAGTTCAGGTGCTAAATCACCTATTTTTAAACCAATATTTTGACCAGTAGAATGTATTGAGAATATCAAAAAAATAAGAATTAGTATTTTATTATTCATTTTGTATAACGATTTAATTACATCTAGTAATTTTTGCTCCAATTGCATTTAGTCTTTTATCAATATTTTGATATCCTCTGTCTATTTGTTCAATGTTATGAATAGTGCTTTCACCATCACTGGCAAGAGCTGCAAGTAGTAATGATACTCCAGCTCGTATGTCAGGAGATGTCATAGTAGTAGATTTAAATTTAAATTCTTGATTTAAACCAATTACTGTGGCTCTATGAGGATCACAAAGAATTATTTGAGCCCCCATGTCTATTAATTTATCAACAAAAAATAGTCTTGATTCAAACATTTTTTGATGTATTAAAACACTACCTTTTGCTTGACATGCAACTACCAAAATAATGCTTAATAAATCAGGTGTGAATCCTGGCCATGGGGCATCTGAAATTGTTAATATTGATCCGTCAATATATGATTGAATCTCATAGTTTTCCTGTGAGGGGATATATATATCATCTCCTTGGCGTTCCATTTTGATTCCTAATTTAGAAAAAACAGAAGGGATAATTCCTAGGTTTTCATATGAAACATTTTTGATAGTAATTTCAGATTTTGTAATTGCTGCTAAACCAATAAACGAACCTATTTCAATCATGTCAGGAAGAATTCTATGTTCGCACCCTGATAAATATTTAACACCTTCAATATGTATTAAGTTAGACCCAACACCTGTAATTTTAGCCCCCATTGAGTTTAGCATTTTACATAATTGTTGAAGATATGGCTCACAAGCAGCATTATAAATAGTAGTTTTACCCTTTGCCATAACTGCTGTCATAATGATATTTGCTGTACCAGTAACTGATGCTTCATCAAGTAGCATTTTTGTACCTTTTAATTCATCAGTTGTCACACGGTAAAACTCTTCTTTTGCATCATAGTTAAACTTAGCTCCAAGTTTTTCAAATCCTATAAAATGAGTATCTACTCTTCTTCTTCCAATTTTGTCACCCCCAGGTCTTGGTATGTAACCTTTTCCAAATCTTGCCAATAGCGGGCCAACTATCATTATAGAACCTCTAATTCGACTACTTTTTGACTTGTAATTTTTTGATGAGAGATAATCTATATTAACTTGATCTGCTTTAAAGCTGTAAGTTGTTTTATCAATTTTTTCTACTGATACATTTAGATCTTTTAATAAATCAATTAAAATATTAACATCAAGAATATCAGGCACATTTTGCATTATTACTTTCTCTGGAGTAAGTAAAACAGCGCATAATACTTGTAGTGCTTCATTTTTAGCCCCTTGAGGATGTAATTCCCCTTTTAATTTGATACCTCCTTGAACTTTAAATGTTGCCATTTATTTGGTTTTTTTGTAGTTCTTTTTCGAATTTTTCTTTGAAAATCTTTTTTTGTTTGTCCCCTGTCGTATTGATGCAGAGCGAATAAATTCAAAATCATCATCTAAAGATAATTGATTATTTGACATTTGCTTGAGGTGGAGTTTAATCATATTGTTATCTACAGAGCCTTGATTAAATAAAATATATGATTTCTTCATTTGATTTGCAATCATTCCTGTTAAAATAGATTTTTCTTCTCCATTCATTTCAAGTGCTGTAGAAATCATATTTTGTATAGTATTTCCATAATAAGAAAATTTGATTTTATTTTTTGGATAATCCATTTTCTTTGGTTTTTCTTGTAATTTTTCGCTCTGAGGTTTTGGGTATGGAGATTTGATGTCTAGATTAAAATCTGACATTATGTGAAGGTGATCCCAAAGCTTATGTGTGAATTCTTTGACATCACGAAAATGAGGGTTCATTTGTCCCATAAATGCAATAATTGCATCTACACATTTTTGCTGCTCATCTTTTTTTTCTAATGAAACAGCATGATTAATCATTTCTTGAACATGTCTTCCATATTCAGGAATTATTAGGGCTTCTCTTTTTGTATTATATTTCATTGAGATTATTTTTACAAAAATAAAAAAAAAGCCCACCTAAGTTAATTAATTAGCTTTTTAAAATCCTAAAGTAACTCCAATGAGATAATTTCTAGTAGCCTGAGGGAAATATCCAGCCATATTATATCCTTTCACACTATCTTTATTTACATATGCATCAGATGATGTAGGGTCCCATGTGTCAGAAATGAAACGATATACCCAAGCATTATTTACATATTCGTTGTTTAACAAATTATTGACTTGTAATGTAATCTTAGCAGTTTTAAACATCTTATTTTCCCAATCATAAACAAATCTTAAGTGATTCAGTAAATAATCATCTAACATTCTGTTTTTTGAAGATGTATTGTCAATATATTGCTCTCCAACATATTTACTAATAAAATCGATGTTAAAATTATTATTCAGATGATATGTAAATTGTGATGCCCATACTAAATTTGGAGAAAAAGCTAGATCTGTATTTTTATGTTCTTCTTGTTCGGTTCCCCAAGTATCCCAATTATCGATATCTTCAGTAAATGAACTTACAATTTTATTTTCACTATATGTCAGGTTTGCAGACCAAAAAAGCTTAGAAGTTAATTTACTTGATCCTTCAATTTCGATACCTCTTCTGTACGATTCTTCAACATTAAAACGTGTTCTTGCTCCAACATCATTTATTTGCCCGGTCAACACAAGTTGATTATCATAATCCATTGAGTAAAGATTAATTCCATAACTTAAATTTTCATTTTCTGATTTATATCCAATTTCAGTATCATAAAGCGTTTCAGGCTTTGGTCTAGAATTGGTTGAGCTTTCTATATAATCACTTCTGTTGGGTTCTTTGTTTGCTACGCCAAATGAAGCATAAATTGTTTTGTTCTTTGATAATGAGTGATGAATTCCAAATTTAGGGTTGAAAAAACTGTGATTAACTTCTTGTTGGGCCGGCTTACCATTATTATTTAATCCCTCAAATTGATAATCAACAATTCTTCTTTGTAAATCAACATAAATAGAAGAGTTTAGATACTTGTATTTAGCTTTTGCATAATAGTTATTATCAATCTTGACTCCTTTGTTCCAGTAATACTGATGGTCAATTTCTGAGTTGCTTGCATATTGTGCCCAAATTACTCTTCCATAATGCCTTCCATCGTATTCATTGTATGCTCCTCCTATTATTATAGATATATTGTTTAAATCATGATTTAGTGAGTAAGTTAAACCAGTGAAGTCATTATTTAGCCATTTTCTTCTAATTAGATCAGTTGTTGAAATTGTATCATTTGATAAGATAATATTTGATAATCCATAGTCGATGAGGTTTTGTCCTAGTTTTTCTTGTTCATAATAACCTTCTCCATGAGTATAATGCGCAGCTAAATTGTACTTGGTATTATTATTTATACTTCTTTTGTAATGTAGTTGATAGTGTGTTTGCTCATAATTATCTACTTCATTTTCATAGGTGTATGCATTATATGTTCTATTTTCTTCTAAGTAATTAAGTGGTACACCATTCCATGCTTGATAAGTAATTTCTTTTCCTCCAAACATAATCGCCTTTAAAACTGATTTTTCGCCTATATATGATCCTTGTAAATAAAGTGATTTGAGATCAGAGGTCGCTCTGTCAATATATCCATCAGATGTTATTTGAGATAAACGGCCATCAAAAGAAAATTTATTATTTAAAATTCCAGTTCCAAATTCAACATTATTTTTTAAGGTTGAAAAACTCCCAAAAGAATTATTTGTAGTTAAGTAAGCTTCTTTGTTTATTTGATTAGTCATTAAATTAACAGATGCGCCAAAAGCTCCAGCACCGTTTGTTGATGTTCCAACACCTCTTTGAATTTGTATATTTTCAATTGATGATGTGAAATCTGGCATATTTACCCACCATACGCCTTGACTTTCGGAATCATTTAATGGAATTCCGTTAATCGTAACGTTTATTCTTGTTGGATCAGAACCTCTTATTCTAAATCCTGTATATCCAACTCCAGCTCCTGCATCAGAAGTTGTAACTATTGAAGGCGTTAAGGATATCATATATGGAAGGTCTTGTCCTAGATTACCGTTTTTAAGTTCTTCTTTTGTAATATTTGTGAAAGCTACAGGAGTTGTTTTGTTAGCTCTTAAAGCATTAACATTTACTTGATCTAAAATTCTATTTATTTTAACTGAATCGGTTACTTCTTGTGAAAAAATACTAAATGGCAAAATTGCAATAATTAAGAATAAATTTTTAAACATCATTTGATTTTTTTAGTTAACATTGGTAAGTATAAAAGGGTTAATACTTACTTTTTTTAATGTTGACTCATTTCCCTATGATGAATTACCACCTCAGGTTCAATGGGTATAATCTCAGCTTTACAGCACCCCTTTAAAGACGTACCAAAATTATAAAATTATTGTTATTTAATTATCAAAGAATCGATTTTCTTTTTTGCTTGATCTAGTCTTTCTTGTCCTCTTATTATGATGAAAGGATGGTTTAAATTTGATATTTCTTTTTTGTAAACTTCAAATAATTCTTCTCTATCATTAGGGTTTTCTCTAAGCGGATCGTAAGTCCATGGAATGTCTGGTTTACATATGAGGTAAAATCTATTTTCTTTTTTTTGTTCTTGGATTTTATCTACAATCCATTTTTGACAATCATTATATTTATAATAGCTCCATATTTTTATTGTGACAAGATCAGTATCATGAAGAGAAATAGAATTTTTTTTAGAATTTTCTTTCTCGTTTTCAAACTGGATTTTTGCAATATTTAATAAATCTTCTTTATTGTATTTTTTATCAAGATTATTAAGATAATCACGAGCATACTCATTGGTATAGTCAATTTTATAATACTTAGATAAATTTTCTGCTAAAGAGGTTTTTCCGCTACTTTCAGGTCCGCTTACGATTATTTTAAGCATCTTTTTGCATCATTTTAAGCCAGTTAAAATATCCAAAAAAAGCAATGATAGTATATATAATGAAAAGTAGTGCTGTTAAATGAAGATCTCTACTAAAATAGAGGTAGACAGAGACAATATCAATAACAATCCAATATATCCAGTTGGCAAGTATTTTTTTTGTTACCATGTATGTTGCAAAAATTGCAAAGACTGTTGTAAGTGAATCTATAATTGGCATTTTAGCACTAGTATAGCTTGACAAATAAAAGCCTATAAAAAATGTTAATATGGCTCCAAAAATTAAAATTAATAGGTGTTTTTTAATAGACCATTCAGTTATTTTTAAACTAGTCTCTGTTTTCCCCCAGTTGTAGTAGCCGTAAAAGGCCATTAAAAGATAGAATATTTGTAATCCTGTTTCTGCAAATAACTGAGCTGTGTAGCAAATATAAATGTACAATGAAACACTTATTATGGCACTTGCCCAGCACCAAATATTTTGTCTTGCTGCAAGAATTACATAAATAATTGAGAAAAAAACAGCTAAGCTTTCAATGATTGTCCAGTTAAATTCTATGTTATTTAGAAAAAGAACAAATTCATTCATTAATCATTATTCATTAATCATTAATAATAACAGGTAGGTCAGTAAATTGGCCACTAATTTGTTTTGTGCTACCAGAACCCATCAGTGGATATCCAGTGAATTCAAAGTGCCCATCTATTGTTTCATTACTATAGTCAATATTTGTTATTGTAACCTCTCCACCACTTCCGTTGGCAGCAGTATTAGTATAGCCATCATAACTTGTAGGACTAGAAAATAATGAAAATTGAAAATATAACATTATATTATTAGATGTATGATAGTATGTTTGATTTATATTGATTGGATTTCCGCCAGGCGGGAAGCTAATATCCGATAAACGAATATTTAATGACCAATCTGTTTCATAATCATTAGCCTTCATATTAGTAATGCCAACAACTACACCTCTAATATCACTATTATATCTAGTTACTGTGGCAGGAAAACATCCATTTGGATAGGCAAGATTATTCATGGGATTATTGTAGGTATAACTTGTCCCATCAAAATCTATATCAGCTGATCCGCATAATGATGAAGAGCTAGATGAGCTAGAACTAGATTTTTCTTCTTTTTGACAAGAAGTAAATATTAACGGAAAGCAAATTAAAAGAATTAATATTTTTTTCATTTTCATTTAAAATTGTGAATTGCTTCAGCAATTTCTTTAATTAGGTTTTGATCTTTTTCAATAGCATTTCCAACAACAATAATATCTGCTCCTGCTCTGCAATTTTCAATAGCTTTTTCACCACTGCTTATACCACCTCCAACAATTAGTGGGCAATCCACAGATTTTCTTACTGATGAAATCATATCTGTAGTAATTGGGTTTTTTGCTCCGCTTCCTCCATCCATAAAGATAAGATTTAATCCTAACATCTCTCCGGCCATTGCGGTACATGCAGCAACAGCTGTTTTATCAGCAGGAATTGGAGTTGTATTGCTCATATAAGATGCGGTTGTAGATTTCCCACTTTCAATTAGCATATATCCAGTTGATATTACTTCTAATCCAGATTGTTTTAGAATAGGAGCTGTAATAACTTGCTTTCCAATTAGCATATCAGCATTTCTACCTGATATTAGTGATAAAAATAGAATACCATCAGCTTGACAGTTAACTTGCATAGCATTGCCAGGAAATAGTATTACAGGAATTTCGGAGTTCTCTTTAATAGTTTCAATGCATGTATTCAAGCTATCATGAGTGAGTAAACTTCCGCCAACAAAGAAGAAATCTGTTTTAGCATCTTTAGCTTTATTAATAATACTAATTAACTCTTCTTTATCCTGTTTGTCTGGATCTATTAATAGCGCAAAAGATTTTTTATTTGACTCTTTACTAAGTAAAATATTCTTATAAATGTTCATATTTATTTCTTAATTCTATTTGCAAACATACACTAAAAAGTGGTTATTTATTCTTTTATATGCTAGGGTATGTGTATTATTATTTAATTTTGCTTTGATTTTTCCTTTATTTTTAGTGCAAAAATTCTCTATTAAAATATCTTTAAAATTTATTTTTTTATTTACATATAGTTTGTAAATAGCTTCTTTGCAACACCAAATTAAAGTTGTTTTTTCTTTTGTTAGAGGTTCATGTCTTCCACTATTAATAAACTTATTTGAAAGTCTTAATGTTTGATTACTAATTTTTTCTATGTCAACTCCTACTTTTTTATCACTGATTATGATGGCTGATAATCCTTTTGAGTGTGATATTGATATATTTTTATTTTTTAATTCAGGGCCTCCATATTTGTTATATGAAATTTGAGAATTAGGTAAGATAGTCTGTAATAATAATCGAATGGATAGATATTCTTTCTTTCTTTTAGAACTATTTAAGTGTTTGGTAGAAACTTGAGGATTGAGATTTATTAATTCTTCTAAGGATTCTGAATCTTCCCAGATCGCTACAGTATATTCATCTTTTTTGATTATATCATGTAAGCTCATAGATAAATTATTATGCTAAAATAAGAATTATACTTATCTTTGCATCCCTTTATTAAAATAAAAATGGAAACAAAAGTTATGAATTACAAAGTAAAAGATATATCACTTGCTGATTGGGGAAGAAAAGAAATTCTATTGGCAGAGGCTGAAATGCCAGGACTTATGACAATCAGAGAAGAGTTTGGAGACACAAAACCTCTTAGAGGAGCAAGAATAGCTGGCTGCTTACATATGACTGTTCAGACAGCAGTTTTAATAGAAACATTAATTCATTTAGGAGCTGAGGTTACTTGGTCATCTTGCAATATTTTTTCAACTCAAGATCATGCAGCAGCAGCAGTAGCTAAAGCTGGTATACCTGTATTTGCATGGAAGGGAATGAATGAGCAAGAGTTTGACTGGTGTATCGAACAAACACTTACTGGATTTGAAGGAGGAAAGGCTCTAAACATGATTTTAGATGATGGAGGAGATTTGACAAATATGGTTTTAGATAAATTTCCTGAAATGGTAAATGAAATAAAAGGAATTTCTGAGGAAACTACCACAGGAGTTCATAGATTATATGAAAGAATGGAAAAAGGAACGTTACCTTTGCCAGCAATAAATATAAATGATTCAGTTACAAAATCTAAGTTTGATAATAAATATGGATGTAAAGAATCTTTAGTGGACGCTATAAGGAGAGCTACAGACATAATGATGGCTGGTAAGGTAGCAGTTGTTGCAGGATATGGTGACGTTGGAAAAGGTTCAGCAGCTTCTTTAAGAGGTGCAGGTGCTCGAGTTATTGTTACTGAAATTGATCCAATTTGTGCGCTTCAGGCAGCTATGGACGGTTTTGCTGTTAAAAAAATGCATGATGCATGTCAAAATGCTGATATTGTTGTTACAACAACAGGAAATAGAGATATTATTCAATCTCATCATTTTGAATCTATGAAAGACAAGACAATTGTTTGTAATATAGGTCATTTTGATAATGAAATAGATGTTGCTTGGTTAAATGAAAAATGGGGGCATACAAAAAACACAATTAAACCACAAGTGGATATGTATTCTGTTGATGGAAAAGATATTATTTTACTAGCTGAGGGCAGATTGGTTAATTTAGGCTGTGCAACTGGACATCCCTCTTTTGTTATGTCAAATTCGTTTACTAATCAAGTTTTGGCTCAAATCGAACTTTGGTCTAATTCAAAAAACTATACAAATAAGGTTTATATGCTTCCTAAACATCTTGATGAGAAGGTTGCACGATTACACCTTGCTAAGATCGGTGTTGAACTTGATACTTTGAGGCCAGAACAAGCAGAGTATATAGGTGTTAAAGTTGAAGGGCCATATAAGCCAGAGTATTATAGATATTAATTTTAACTTTTATCATCTTTTATCGGCTATTTTACAATAACATAAAAAAACAAATCCCTTTATTTATAATTTGTAATTCTCAGTAAATTAATGTAATCTTGTTTTTTTAAATTTCTGTAATATGAAAAAACTATTACTTAGCTTATTATTTATTTTTGCCGGAATATTAGCTTCAGCACAATGTTCAATAGATTATAGTTATTCACCTTCAGCAAATTATGGGTTGAGTCCTGACTCTTTGCCTGATGGTTTTGTTGGGCAATTTTATGATGAGGATATGACTTTTTTGATGCCACTTGATACCGTAGATCAGGGATTAACAGTCACATTTGAAGATTTTCATATTATATCAATATCATTACCGTTGGGATTGACCTGGGAATGTAATAATTCTGCAAATGGGTGTCATTATGATCCAGCTGTTAGTCAATATGGTTGTGTTAACGTTTCAGGAAATGCATTAATTCCAGGATATTATGATGTCGAGGTAGTTTTGGTAGCTACTCACGATTTATCATCCTTAGTTGGTACGGCAGATATATCATTCACATTACCATTAACAATTTATCCCGATACCTCTACATCATCTAATGCGGGTTTTGCTATGTCAAATCCATCAGGTTGTGCTCCAGTAACAGTAAGTTTTTCGAATAACAATACAAATATGCTGTCCTACTTTTGGGATTTTGGTAATGGAAATACAAGTTCACTTGCTCAGCCAGTTGATCAAATATATAATCAGCCAGGACAGTACATTGTAAATTATTCTGCCGTTCAATCAAATCCTATTTATTTTTTAGAAAGTATAGAGGTAGTAACAGGAGGTTGTTCAGATAATATTTTGATAGGTGATGTCGACCTTTTATATGATGTGTTTACTCAAAGCGGACTGGTACAGCAGGTAACAGCTAGTAATGCAATCACTCAGGCCTTTCCTCTGATGATTAATTTGTCTAGTCCGCTGCAATTGACTGGTCAAGATGTGACGATAGATGTATGGGATGATGATGGCTGGCCATTTGGGCTTGAATATTGTGGTGGTTTAACATTTACCCCTCAATTACAAGCAGGCACTTTTTCATCTAATGGAGGAGGTTTGTCAATTAATTACACTGTAATGGAAGTACCAGCAAATACTCTTATGTCCACCGATACTATTAATGTTCATGGTTATCCTCAGATACCAAATTTAGTTTACGATACATTAAACAATATTATTTATACTGATTCTGATTCTATAGCAATGCAGTGGTATTACTATAATAGCCCTATTCCTAGTGCTACTGACACATTTATTAACCCTACATCCTCTGGACTGTATTCATTAGTTCTTGTTAATGAATTTGGTTGTTCTTCTAGTTCAAATGATGTTTTGGTTGTTATATGTGATAGTTTGTACCAACCTACATTGGATGATAACGGTTCTACAGCTTGGATGCTTGATTCAGCATTATATTCAAATTTACAATGGTATGATAATAATGGTATGATTCCTGGTGCAACACATTCTTTTTATCCTGCAACTGCGAATGGATTATATTATATTGTTGCCACTGATGAGTTTGGATGTTCATATTCATCTCAGAGTGTCATGTTAACACCAGTTTTTACAAATACTGATTTATTATCTTCTTCAGATGATGTAAGTGTTGGGCCAAACCCTTTTAGGGATATGTCACAATTAACAGTATATATAGATGACACACAGTTTGCTGAAGCCAGTATTGTTATCAGAGATGTTTTTGGAAGAAAAATTATTGAAAAAACAATTATTTCAAGTTTATTTCCTTTTAAATTTACTTCAACAGATATTAGTAAATTAGATAATGGGATATATTATTTTGATATTTCTTTTGAGGGTAAAAGAATAACAAAAAAATTAGTTAAGATATCTAATTAAAAATTCTTAAAATATTATTTTCTAAAGATAAGTTATAAGACTTTAAAGGCAGAAGAGCTGGTGCGTTTATAGCTTCTCCATTGTTATTAATTAGGAACGCTGATGGACAACAATCACAATATGCAATTCCAGAACTCACAGAATCAATTACTGCACAAGATAGAGAAGGTTGATAGCTGCAATTTCTATCATATGCTTTATATTCATCAGCAATACCGTGATATATAATAATTCCCTCTACTCCACCATCTATAAATATTGAATTACCAGATGTTTTTAGCTCCTCATATTCTGGTAGTGTAAGATCAATAAATTCATTTACATATACATCTTGAATGTAGTCTTCTTTTTTGTTGCATGTACAAAAAACACTAATTATTAGAAAAGTCAAAACAAAAAATTTCATTAGTGCAATTCTATTAAAAAGAAATGGAATTTAGACCCCCTCAACACTAAAAATATTTTTATATTTACAGCCTTATAAAAAAATTAGACTATATTTAAACGAAACATGATTATGTTGAGAAAAATTTATTTGTTTGCTGTATTTGCATTAATTTCAGCTTACAGTTATGCCCAAACAGGGACATTAACCGGATTGATAGCTGATGCTATGACTGGAGAGCCAATACCTTTTGCAAATGTTGTTGCTGAAAAGAATGGTGTCCAAATTGGTGGGGCTACAACTGATTTTGATGGTAAGTATACTATAAAGCCACTTGACCCTGGAAATTATACAGTAAAAGCTACTTTTGTAGGATATGGAACAGTTCAAGTCACAGGTGTTATTATATCTGCCAACAAAATAACTATGCAAGATGTTAAGTTACAAGAAGGTGTTGCGATAGGTGAAGTTAAAATTATTGCTTATAAAAAACCTCTGCTTGATCAGGATAATTTGTCAGGTGAAACTAAAACATCAGAAGAAATAGTTGCTCTTCCGACAAGAAGTGTAGCTTCTGTTGCAGCTACAACTGCAGGAATATATCAACGAGATGAGGGTGATGCTGTTAACATGAGAGGGTCAAGGAGTAATGCAACAACTTATTACGTTGATGGGATAAAAGTTGTTGGTAATAGTAATGTTCCAACATCTGCAATTGAGCAGATTACTGTTGTAACAGGCGGTCTTCCAGCTAAATATGGTGATGCTACTGGGGGAATCATTTCTATAACAACAAAGGGACCTTCCAATAAAACATTTGGAGGTTTAGAAATAGAATCATCTTCATTATTTGATGATTATAATTATAATTTATTAGGCTTCTCTGTTTCAGGACCTTTGTATAAGAAAAGAGATTCTAATGGTGAAAAAGGTAATTCAGTACTTGGCTATTTTCTTTCAGGAGAGTTAAAAAGCGTTGATGACTCAGATCCTTCTGCAATAGGAGTTTGGAAAGTTAAAGATGATGTTTTGCAGAATCTAAAAGATAATCCATTTCGTCCATCAGAAAACACAAATGCAGGATTATTAAATTCTTCTGAATTTTTAACTGCTAGTGATTTTGAAAATGTTCAAGCTAAGTTAAATTATAATGAAAAATTGCTAAATCTTTCAGGTAAAATTGATATTAAGCCAACTAAAAATTTATTTCTTTCAGTTGGTGGATCAGCTTATTATAGAACTAGAAATAATGATAGATATCCAATAGATATTCCTTCTTATGCTTTTAATTGGGAAAATAATAGACAAATAAATGAGTACACTTACAGAGGATTTTTTAAATTAACTCAAAAATTTGGTAATCAAGAATCAAACTCAGAAGAGAGTGCTTCAACAATTAAAAATGCATTTTTTACAATTCAGGGTGATTGGTCTAATTATCAATATACTATTGTTGACCCTAATCATCAGTTTGATTTATTTAAGTACGGTTATTTGGGTAAATTCGAAACATACAGGACTCCAACATATTCAAATGGTATTGCCGTAGATACAACAAATGGAATAATTTATACAGGTTGGATGCAGACAGGTTACAGAGACACACTTTTAGACTTTACACCTGCAGGTATTAACCCTGGTCTTGAAAACTATACAAATGCGTATTATGATTTATATGCTCAAGAATTATATCAATCACAGTATGTTTTTGGTTTTGGAGCTGATGGTGTAATTAGAACAGCTGCTGACTTACAAGGAAAAGGTTTATTAAATGGTCAACAGCCAAGTAATGTATATTCATTATTTAGAAATCATGGTTACATGTACAATGGTGCCGCGAAATATAATGAAACACAAATAGGATTAAAAGCTGCTGGTTCTGCTGATATTAAGTCACATGAGATTTCATTTGGTATTGAATACGAAGAAAGAGAAGAGTCTTACTGGGGAATGGGCCCAATGGGAATGTGGTCTCTTATGAGATCTTTGTCAAATTTACACTTACTTGAGAGAGATTTGTCTAAGCCTCAGCCAGTATTTAATGCAAATGGAATTTATCAGGATACAGTAAATTATGATCAATTATTTTTAGGAGAAATTCAATCAGCATTTGACAGAAATTTTGAGAATCACAAGGTCTAGCTCTTGACGGGACAGATTATATTGATATAGATTCATATGATTATTCAGAATTTGATATTTCGATGTTTAGTCAAGATGAGCTTCTAAATAGTGGTTCTTCTTTAGTTTACTATTATGGTTATGATATTTATGGTAACAAAAATACAGGTGATGCGACATTAAAAAAATTCTTTGCTCAAGACAGTGACAGGTTAATCGCCCCATATAATCCAGTATATTTAGCTGGATATATTCAGGACAAATTTGCTGTTAAAGATTTAATTTTTAATGTCGGTCTCAGAGTTGATCGTTTTGATGCAAATCAACCGGTGTTGAAAGATAAGTATTTGCTTTATGAAGCATACACAGCCGGTAGCACCAAAGGTGTTACAGCAGCAGGTGATAATGGTGTTCCTTCAACTATTGGTGATGATTTTGTTGTTTATGTTGATGATTTTTCTTCAGTTAGTCCAAATACAGTAGGATATAGAGATGGAGATGTTTGGTATAATGCTGAAGGAATAGAAATTTCTGACCCTAAAGATTTAGCTGAGGCTGCAGGAGGGAATATACAACCTTTTCTAGTCAATCCATCAGATGCATTACAAGGGCGTGTTAATCCAGAGAATTCGTTTGAAGACTATTCTCCAGAATTAATTTTTATGCCTAGACTAGCATTTTCATTTCCTATATCAGACGAGGCACAATTTTTCGCACATTATGATGTTTTAACACAGAGACCTCCAAGTCGTAATATTATTGAGCCCGTTGATTATTTGTTCATGGCAGATAGAGTTGGAGCCCTATTAAATAATCCAGGTTTGCAGCCAGAAAAAACAATAGATTATGAGTTAGGTTTTGCAAAAACTCTTTCTTTGAAGTCAGCATTGAAAATATCAGCTTTCTATAAGGAGATGAGAGATATGATACAAGTTATAAATGTCTTAGCAGCCTATCCAGCACAATATCTTACTATGGGTAATGTTGATTTTGGTACTGTAAAAGGTATTTCAATTAATTATGATTTAAGAAGAACAAATAATATTCAGTTAGTAGCTAACTATACATTACAATTTGCGGATGGTACTGGATCTGGAACAACTTCTGGATACAGTATTGCAAATACTGGTCAACCAAATTTGAGAACTACAAATCCTTTATCTTTTGATCAAAGACATGCTATTTCAACTACAATCGACTATCGTTATGGTTCTGGAAAGGATTACAATGGACCTATTTTATTTGGTAAAAATATCTTTGCAAATACAGGAGCAAATATAATGTTAACAGCAGGTTCTGGAACACCATACTCTAGGCAATCTAACATTACTCAGGAAGCAACATATGGAATTAGTGAGCAAACTACGCTTGCAGGAAGTTTATATGGGTCTCGTTTACCTTGGCAATTTAGAATGAACGCTAAAATTAACAAAGAGTTTGAGATTAAATGGAGTGATAAAAAGAGCTCATTTGTTAATGTATATGTTCAGGTACAGAATTTACTTAATACTAAAAATATTATTAGTGTTTATAGAGCAACTGGTAATCCAGAAGACGATGGTTATTTAACCTCTACAGCAGCACAAAATAATATATCAGCTAAAAATAGTGAAGAATCTTTTAGAAATATGTATTCTTTAGCAGTAAATAGACCATCACATTATAGTATGCCAAGAATGTGGAGAGCAGGACTAAGTATCAACTTTTAATAAAATAACAAATGACACTGAAAAACAGAACATTTATGAATAATAGTATGAAAAAAATATTGACACTTTTTACTATCTTTTTAGCTTATAATGTTTCAGCAAAGGAAAATGTAAGTTGGAATGGAACAACATCTGTAGTTAATACAAAGGTTGCTTCTGGTTGTAGTGCGTCTAATTCTAAAACAGATTTAGATGTAAATAATATTAGAACAACAATAATGGGAGGAGGTGATATGTGGTGGAATTTAGATGACGCTAGATATGAAGTTCCTAAAGATGGCAATAAGCATTCAATGTTTGCAGGAGCTCTGTGGATAGGAGGTGTAGATGATGGAGGGCAATTAAAGGTTGCTGCAATGACTTACAGGCAATCAGGTAATGATTTTTGGCCAGGTCCTTTAGTTCAAGCTTCTAGTGGAGCATATACTTTAGCAGAAAATTGTTCTGAATGGGATCAACATTTTAAGCTTGAAAGATCTGATGTTGAAGAATTTGTTGCACGTATAAATGATGATAGTTATGACCCTCCTCAATCAATTAAAGATTGGCCAGCCCATCCTAAGTTTCCTGGTGAAGCTCAGTATTTAGCTCCATTTAATGATGTTGACGGAGATGGAGAATACAGTTGGGAAGCAGGAGATTATCCAGATTATAATATTACAGGTACTAATGACGATGCTAGACTTTATGGTGATCAGACATTGTTCTGGATATTTAATGATAAAGGAAATATTCACACAGAATCTGGAGCTGATGCATTAGGTTTAGAAATTCATGCTCAAGCATTTGGTTTTGTTGCTGACAATGAAGTTAATGATATGACTTTTTATAATTATAAAATTTTTAATAGATCTACTACACCATTAAATGACACTTATTTTGGACAATGGGTAGATCCTGATTTAGGTACTTATGATGACGATTATGTTGGATGTGATGTTAATCTTGGTTTAGGATTTTGTTATAACGGAGATCCTGAGGACGAAGGTGCAAAGGGTTACGGATTTAATCCTCCTGCAATTGGAGTAGATTTTTTTCAAGGACCATACTCTGATAAAAATGATGGATTAGATAATGATCGAGATGGTTTTATTGATGAAATAGATACTATCTATGATATCAATGGTCAGATAATAGACACCGTAACAGAACAAATCATAATGTCTAAGTTTATGTATTACAATAATGACCCTAGTGAGACAGGTAATCCTAGTAGTGGTTCAGATTTTTATAACTACTTAAGAGGTATTTGGAAGGATAATGTTCCAATGACATATGGTGGAGATGGAAAAGGAGGAGGAATTGGTGCAACTCAAATAGAATGTGATTTCATGTTTCCAGGAGTTTCTGACGATAGTCCATTAACAGCTAATTTACCTGAATGGACAGAATTAGCTGCAGATAATGAACCAGCAGATAGAAGATTTATTCAGTCTGCAGGACCTTTCACATTACAGCCTGGCGCAGTTAATGAAATTACAACAGGCGTAGTTTGGGCAAGAGCTAAATCAGGTGGACAAACTGCATCAGTAAAGTTGTTAAAAATATATGACAGAGAAGCACAAGCATTGTTTGATAATAATTTTAACATTTTAAATGGTCCTGATGCACCAGATCTTGATATTAGAGAATTAGATCAAGAACTTATAATTACACTTTCTAATGGTTTAACCTCCAATAATATTGATGAGTCTTATTCTGAGAAAGACCCATATATTACTAAACCTGTGAATCTTGACCCGGTTAATGGTAGTCCAAACTACGAATTTCAAGGATATCTTGTATATCAATTAAAGGATGCAACAGTTTCTGTTACTGATTTAGATGATCCTGATTTAGCAAGACTTGTTTTTAGAAGTGATATCAAGGATAATGTAACAGGTATTATTAATCAATATTTAGATCCACTTTTAGGAGTATACACTCCTGTAGAGGAAGTATCTTCAGTTCTAAGTTCAGGAGTTCAGGGAAGTATTGATAATGGAGTTGAATATTCATTTAAGGTTACAGATGATAAATTTACTAGTGGTGCTTTGGTAAATCATCAGACATATTATTTTATGTCACTTGCATATGGTTATAACAGAGCAGAAGAAAACTCTTCCCCATATGCTGTTAATGACCCGGATTACGATGGAAGAAATCAGCCTTTTATTTCTGGTAGAAGAAATATTAGAACTTATTCAGCAATACCTCATTATATTGAGCAGGAAAATGGAGGAACCGTTCTTACATCTCAGTATGGAGATGGCGTCGATATTATTAGAATTGAAGGCTCTGGAAATGGTGGGGGTTATTTAGATCTTACTCATGAATCAATTGATGATATTTTTTCAAATAGTGAGCATCGAGTTTTAAATCCGATTTATAAACAAGGTTTTGGACCAATTACATTTGAGGTTGTTGATCCTATGTCTATACCAAGAGGAAGTTATTTGCTTACTTTAGAAAATCCTGTATATACTTCAAGTGGTGCTGGTGATCAATTGGGACTTATAACTACATATGGATCTTGGGTATTGACAGATTTAAATACAGGACAAGTTGTTACTAATATGGATAAGGATATCTCTCTTGGAACGGAAAGGTATGTAACTAATTTAGGTTTTAATATAAAAATAACACAAGCATTCAACCCTGGAAATATTACTGTTGATGGTATTTTAGCAGATGAAGAAGATAATGGATTTATTTCAGGTGAAATATTTTACTCTGACAACAATGATAGATGGCTTACAGGTTTAGCTGATAGAGACCCTGCATTCCCTGATGCATATGCACTAAACTGGATTAGGGCGGGTAATTATGTTAATGATAATGACGCATTACAAAATGATTATAATCAAACATTAGATCCCTCTGGAGTATATGAAGGGGCTGTTCTACAGCAGAATGTTGTTTTCAATGGAATAGTAGAAAGTTCGGGTGGAACTTGGGCACCATATTGTTTTGCTTCAGATTATACTGATGGACCTGGATTTAAGTTAGGAGGAATGCACTCTTATACTATGTCAGATATTGAGGATTTAAATTCAGTAGACATTGTGTTTACTTCAGATAAATCCAGATGGACTAGATGTTGTGTAGTTGAGGCTCAAGATAATGAATTATTATCTGATGGCAATAGATTAAAAATGGAATTGAGAAATGCGCCATCAGTTGACCAAGATGGTAATCCTGACACAAGCGGAACGTTTGGTATGGGTTGGTTTCCTGGATATGCTATAGATATTGAGACAGGAGAAAGATTAAATATAATTTTCGCAGAAGATTCTTGGCAAAAGGAACCAGGTTTAAACGGTGATGATATGAAGTGGAATCCAGGATCTAAGATTGCTAGTGACGGATTTGAGTATTCATTTAACCCTACATTGGGTACTGTTGAAATGGCAGGTGGTGACTATCTTTTAGGCGGAAAGCATTTTATTTACATTATTAAAGGAGAGTCTTGGGTTAAAAATTCTTCTTCATATTTAACCGGAGATTTTAATAAAGATAAATTTTCTCCAAACTATGATGAGGGGGCATGGATTCATAATCAATTGTCTAATAATCCATCTGGTAGATTTTCAGTGTTTCAAAACGTTACTTGGACAGGAATTCCATTATTAGCTGCTGGAAAAGAACTTTTAACAAGTGATGTGACTGTTAAATTAAGAGTTAAAAAACCTTATAAGCAATATGAAACTGTTTCTGGAAAGTTTATTTTTGAGAGATTTACTAACTCTAATGATCCTCTAATTAATGATAGCTTAGTATTTGGACAAACATACACAGTTGCATATATAAATAATTCTCAAACTTGGGGAGGTAAAAGAATAGATTTTGGTGATTCAACATACTTGCCAGGTCAAAGCTTTACTGTAGATGCATCAACTGCTATTGATTCATATGGCGATACTAATCTAACTTTTTCTAGTACAAGTGCAAAGGCTAGAGTAATACTAAGCCAATCTGTTCAATCGGATCAAGGACAAGTCTTTAGAAATGGATATAATCCAGCATATATTTTTAACACTGATGGTATAGTTGCAATTACAGATTGTACAAGAGTTGCGGTTAGCGCAATGGATAATATTAGAGCAGTCCCAAATCCGTATTATGGATATTCTTCTTATGAAAATAATCAATTAGATAATAGAATAAAGATTACTAATCTTCCACAAAGAGCAGAAATATCTATTTTTTCAGTTAGTGGAACATTGGTACGAACTATAAAGAAAGACAATACTCTTTCTTACATTGATTGGGATCTTAAAAATGATTTTAATATTCCTATTTCTAGTGGATTATATGTAATTCATATTAAAGGAAAATTCCGTAACAAGATAACTGGAGAAGTATCCGAAGAAGAAAAAATAATTAGATGGTTCGGAGCGTTAAGACCAGTTGATTTAGATACCTTCTAATAAATTAAATATTACAAGATGATAAATATTATAAATATGAAACAATTTAATAACTGCATAAAAGGAATTTTATTTTTAGTAATTTTCATTTTTCCTTTTGATCAAACTTTTTCAGGAAATCCTCAAAGAGCTGGGCAGGCTGGAGCTGCACAATTATTGATTAATCCTTGGGCAAGAACATCTGGATGGGCTGGAGCAAATGTTGCTGGTGTTAGAGGAGTAGAAGGAGTTTATTCTAATGTTGCTGGCTTAGCCTTCACAGAAAAAACTGAATTGGTCTTTGCAAGTACATCTTGGTTACAAATGACTAGTTTTGATGATGCTGTAAGTAAAATAAGTGCATTTGGAATTGCTCAAAAGGTTGGCGAATCTGGAGTGTTAGGTCTTTCTATAATGAGTATGGGATTTGGTGATATAGAAGTTACAACTACACAAAATCCACAAGGAGGATTAGGTACTTTTTCACCTAATCTTATGAATATTGGAGTCTCTTACTCTAGGATTTTTTCTAATAGTATATACGGTGGTGTTACGGTAAAATTAATATCTGAACAGATATCAAATTTGAATGCAAATGGTATGGCTTTGGATGCAGGAATCCAATATGTCACAGGTACTAATGATAATTTTAAATTTGGAATTTCTCTAAAAAATGTAGGTCCAAGAATGTCTTATGCAGGAGATGGTTTATCATTTAGAGGTATTGTTGGTGATGATGATGGATATAAAATGACAGTTGAGCAAAGGTCATCTGAACTAGAATTACCTGCATTGTTAAATATGGGGACATCATATGATTTGAACATATCTTCAAGACATAGAGTAACAGGTGCATTTACATTTACATCAAACTCATTTCAAAAAGATCAATATAGATATGGGGGAGAGTATTCTTATAGAGATATGTTTATGATTAGAGGTGGTTATACCTATGAAGAAGGAATCACATACTCTCAAGCTTATGCTGATGAAAACAATAAAAGTAGTTATAGAACTACTGCATTAAGAGGCCCATCAGCAGGGTTTACTTTAGAACTACCAATGGGAGAAACATCATTTGGTTTAGATTATTCTTATAGGCATACTGACCCATTTCAAGGGTCTCATTCAATAGGAGCTAGAATAAAGTTATAACTTTAATATAAATTTTAATTGAGCTATAAACTCATTTATATTGTAAATAGATATGAGTAAAATAATATATTTATCAAAAGAAGGTTATGAAAACCTAAAATCTGATCTTAATAGGTTAAAAAATAAAGAAAGACCTAAAATAATTAATCAAATTGCAGAAGCTAGAGATAAAGGAGATCTTTCTGAAAATGCTGAATATGATGCTGCAAAAGAAGCTCAGGGCCTTTTAGAAGCCAGGATTTCTAAATTAGAGAGTGATATAGCAAATTCACGTATTTTAGAAGAAATTAATACTGAATTAAATAGTGTAAGATTATTAACAAAAGTAACAATAGAAAATCTTGAAAATAATAAACAGATGCAATATTCTATTGTTTCACATGCAGAAGCTGATTTAAGTAAACAAAAGATTTCAGTAGATTCTCCTATTGGAAAGGGTTTGCTAGGCAGGAAAATAGACGATATTGTGTCGGTAAATGTACCTAGTGGAATAATTAAGTTTAAGATTATAAAAATAGATAAGTTTTAGTGACAAGTATTTTTACTAAAATTGTTAATAGGGAGATTGAATCATTTATTGTAGATGAGGATGACGATAATCTTGCTTTTTTAGATATTGCTCCTTTAGCAAAAGGACATATTTTAGTTATTCCTAAAAAAGAGACTGATTATATTTTTGATTTAGATACAATAGAATATTTATCGCTTTGGAATTTCACTCAAAAGGTTGCAACCGCAATGAAGAAGGTGTTGCCATGTGATAGAATAGGGGTAAGTGTGATTGGTTTCGAGGTCCCACATGTACATATACATTTAGTACCTATAAATAATATATCTGATCTTAATTTCGAAAATAAAAAACTAAATTTAACTTCAGCTGAAATGAAAAAAATCGCACAATTAATAACTTCAGCTATTTAATTTTTTTAGGATTACTTTTAATATATGCATCCCAACCTGTGTAGGTTGTCTGTTTATCCAAAGAATTTTTCTGAAAATGATGACAGACCGCAGCAGCTAATCCATCAGTCGCATCTAAATGTTTTGGTAATTTTTTAATTTTAAGTAATGACTGTAGCATTGCAGCTACTTGTTCTTTACTACTTGTACCTTTTCCAGTTATAGCAAGTTTTATTTTTCTAGGCGCATACTCATATATCGGTATTTCACGATTCAAAGCTGCAGCCATAGCTACTCCTTGTGCACGCCCTAATTTGAGCATAGATTGTACATTTTTCCCAAAAAAAGGTGCTTCTACAGCAAATTCATCCGGATTATATTGATCTAATAGTTCAAGAGTTCTTTCAAATATTTTTTTTAATTTTAGTTCATGAGATGTTAATTTTGAAAGATGTAATACTCCCATTTCAAGTAATATAATTTGAGATTCCTTTATATGTATGATGCCATAACCCATAATAGTTGTCCCTGGATCAATCCCTAATATTATTTTATCAGTTTTCAATTGTTATATTTGTCTTTTATTGTTCAAAATTAAGAAATGCCAAGAAAAAAAACTATAAGCTTTTTGTTAAAAATTTTGATAGCATGTTTGGCGTTGGGTTTTTTATATAATCAGTTTATTGCGAAGCAAAGTATAGATCATTTTAGTGATATTAATATTATAGATAAAATCAAAAATAATATTTATGGTATCATTGTGGTTTTTTTAATGATGTTTTTGAACTGGTTTATAGAGGCATTAAAGTGGAGATTTCTAATTTCAAAAATTGAAAAAATATCTATCTTAAGATCATTACGAGCGATTTTTTCTGGCATTACAGTTTCTGCGTTTACGCCTAATAGAATAGGGGAATATGGAGGTAGAGTATTTTGTTTAAAAGAAGGAGATAGAGGTCAGGCAGTTTTAATTACAGTAATTGGATCTATGTCGCAACTAATTACAACTATTGTTTTTGGTACTATTGGAGTATTATGTTTACCTATGTATAATAGTGAAATTCTTGGTATAATTGTTTTAGAAGATATAACATATTCAATTTTTATATTTTTATTTGTTTTATTAGATATATTATTGATTTTTTTCTTTTTGAATACATCTGTTGTATCTAATTTATTATTTAAGATTAAATTTTTAGATACATATAAAAAATACACTAATGTATTTTCTTTTTATAATTCAAAAGAGTTACTGAAGGTTTTAATGTATTCTGTTTTAAGGTATGTAGTCTTTAGCACACAATTTTTTATTTTATTAAGATTATTTGATGTTCATATTACATATTTTGATGCATTTGTATTAATCACATCTATGTTTTTAATAATATCTATAATCCCAAGTATTGCAATTTCTGAACTTGGTGTAAGGGGATCAATTGCAATTCTTTTATTTGGTTTAGTTTCATCCAACAATATTGGAATTATTTTATCAACTTTTTTTCTTTGGGGTATAAATCTGCTTATTCCTTCACTGATAGGTATCTTTTTTGTTTTTACACTTAATTTTTTTAGAAAATGATATATGTTCTTGGGTTTATTATATTTTATGTTCTAATTATTTTTAGTTTTTTTTTAGGATGGAAAAAATTAAATTATAAAACTTGTAAAAGATATACCCCAAGTGTAAGTGTTGTTATTGCTTTACGAAACGAAGAGTCTCAAGTAAAACGATTAATAGATAATTTAATAAATTTAAATTATCCCAAAGATTTATTACAGTATGTTTTAATTAATGATCATTCTACAGATGAGACTCATAATTTATTGTTAGAAAATAAATCAGAAAATTTTAAGATTTTAAATATGTCTGAGGCAGAGTTTGGTAAAAAACAAGCAATTTTAAAAGGAGTTTCATTAGCAGATGGAGATGTGATAATCACTTCAGATGCAGATTGTTCATTCAATAAAAATTGGATAAAAAAGATGGTATCATATTATCATAATAAAAATGTAAAGCTTGTAGCCGGCCCTGTTGTGATAGAAAATAATTCAGGTATATTTCATCTTTTTCAGAACTTAGAATTTCTTTCTTTAGTTGGTTCAGCAGCAGGAGCCATAGGTCAAAAAAAAGCTATATTTTGTAATGCGGCAAATATGTCTTTTAAAAAAAATATTTTTCTTGAACTAAATAAATACAGTAGTAAGATTGCAAGTGGAGATGATGTTTTCTTATTGCATAATATTAAAGCTAAATATCCTAATAGTATTGTTTTTGCAAAAGATAAGGAAGCAATAGTTGAAACTGTTGGAGCAAAAAATATATTTCAATTTTTAAATCAACGTAATAGATGGACTGCTAAAAGTACTAGTTATAGTGATGTTGATGCATTACTGACAAGTATAATAGTATTTTCCACAAATGTTGTTGGCCTTTCTTTTATGATATTATCTATAATAGATGTAAGTTTTTTATCATATTTAATACTTTATTTAATTATCAAATCAATTATTGATTTATTGTTACTTATTAGAGTACTTAATTTTTTTGACAGGAAATATTTAATTAAATGGGTTTTACCTTTTCAAATATTATATTCTATTTATATTGTTTTTATAGTTATTTATTCATTTATTAATAATTTTGAGTGGAAAGGCAGAAAATATAGTAAATGATGCAGAATTCTTTAAATATATTAGCGTGGGAGCGTTTTAAGAAAAATAAGCTAGCTATTTTGGCACTAATTTTTTTATTAGGCTCTTTTTTAATAGCCATATTTGCAGTCTTTTTTTCTACAGATAAAACACCAATGGCTAATCAGATGCATTTAGAAATATCAATGAAAGAGCCTTTAGATGTTGTGTTCTTTTTGGAAAGACCCAAGAAAAATAATACTAAAAGTACTTTTTTAAAAGATATTTTTTTTGGTAAGCCGTCAAATGTAGATCAAATCCCTTTAACTTCTTTCAGTTATTTAGATAAAGGGATTGAATATCAAACTTATGATTCTAAAGAACAACAAAAATACTATGGTGAATATAAGATTTCTAAAAAGATATTTTGGCTAGGGACAGATAAATATGGTCGTGATTTATTTAGTAGAATAATACATGGTATAAGAGTTTCGTTTTCTGTTGGATTTATAGCGGTATTATTATCTTTGATTATAGGTATTAATTTAGGTCTTATGGCTGGATATTTTGGTGGTAGAGTTGATGATTTAATTATGTGGTTTGTTAATGTAATTTGGTCTATACCAACATTATTAATAGTTATTACTATTACATTAGTACTTGGTAAAGGATTTTGGCAATTGTTTATTGCCATTGGTCTAACTATGTGGGTTGAGGTTGCTCGAATTGTAAGAGGGCAAGTTCTTATTGTTCGAGAATTAGAATATATTGAAGCTGGTAAGGCGTTAGCATATAAATCATGGAGAATAATTTACAAACATATTTTTCCTAATGTAATTGCACCTGTTATTATTATATCGGTCGCAAATTTTGCATCTGCAATTTTAATTGAATCTGGACTTTCTTTTTTAGGTATTGGAGTACAACCTCCATTAGCAAGTTTGGGTGGTTTAATAAAAGATCATTATTCATATATTATCTTAGATAAAGCCTACTTAGCAATATTCCCTGGAATAGTAATTATCTTATTAGTTTTGTCATTAATGATTTTAGGAAATGGATTAAGAGATGCATTTGATGTCAAAAATTAAATTGTTTAAAAAATAGTTTGATGAGTTTATTCTTTTCTGCCTTAATTATTTTTTTATTAAGATTAGCTGATCAGAGTTTAGGTACAATGCGTTCTCTTTTAGTTAATAAGAATAAACCAATTTATGCTGCACTAATTGGCTTAATAGAGTCTGCTATTTGGATTATTGCTATTTCTCAAGTAGTTAAAGATATAAATGACCCTATATTAATTGGCGCATATGCGATAGGATTTTCTGCTGGAACTATTTTAGGATCATATATTGAAAGAATCGTTGGAGTTGGTAATATAGTTGTCAGAGTATTTTGTGCAGCTGATTCTCCATCTGTTGCAGAAGCTCTTAGAGCAGATGGTCATGGTGTAACGATTATTGATGGACAGGGTAAGGATGGTCCAGTAAAAATTTATTTATGTGTTATACCAAGAAGAAAGTTAAAATTAGTTCTAAATATGATTAAAAAAATCAACCCAGACACATTTGTTACTACAGACATGGCAAATCCTACCTCATTAAAGAAATAGTTGGCAATAAAAAAAGCACACTTTGGTTTATTTTTTTATTTTGAATAATAAGTTTATTTAATTAAAAAATTATAAGTCCACCAATAAATATAATTGTTCCAATTAAAAATAGAATTAAGGTGTAAGGAAGTATCTCTTTTGCTTTTAATCCGGTTATACCTAGTAAAGGAAGCGCCCAAAATGGCTGAAGCATATTGGTTATCTGATCGCCATATGCTAATGACATAATGCTTTTTGGTAGGTCTACTCCTAATTGTTTTGCAGCTTCAATTATAATTGGTCCTTGAATTGCCCATTGTCCACCACCACTTGGTACAAATATGTTAACTATTCCTGCACTTATGAATGTAAAGATGGGGAATGTTGTTTCATTAGCAATATTAACGAAGAAGTTAGACATAGTTGTTACCATACCAGAATGGTTCATTATACCCATGATTCCAAAATACAAGGGAAACTGTATAAGTATACCAGAAGTTCCGCTGATAGCTTTTTTTACAGCAAGTAAAAAATTTGAAAAATTCATATGCATAACAATACATAATCCAAGAAGAGATAAATTGATATAATTTGGAGTAATTATTTTTAATGAAGGTGTACTGGGTAAAATATATGCTATATAGAAGCAATATAATAAAATAGTCCCTCCAAATAAAAATGCAATTGTTTTTGAATGGTCTAACTTTTCAGCCCCTTCAATATTTTTTTTTGTTTGGTTGATTTCTTCTTTAATATTAATAATTTTAGTAGATGAAATTTTTCCGAATAAATACATTATTGTAGGAAGAATAACAATTAAAACAATATTAATACTAATATTCATTGTCGAAAAAATAGTTTCTGATTGAGATATAACACCAATTTTATTAGCTAAAAAATGACCCTCTTCAGCAATTTTAATCGGAGCTGAACCTGATATTCCCCCATGCCATACCATCAAACCTGAATAACCACATGCACCAATTAATGGATAATTTATTTTGATTTTTTTATTGCTACATCTTTCTGCTACTTTTCTTGAAAATATAGCACCAAAAATTAGTCCTAGACCCCAGTTGAATAATGCAACAATAAGTGTAAAAAAAGTAATTATAGCAGCTGAACTAGCAGTATCATTACAATATTTAGTTGCTTTATTAATTAATAATGAGATCGGTTTGCTAAGAGCTAGTACATGTCCTAAAACAAGCATCAGCATCATTTGCATAGCAAAAACTAATAAAGATGGTTCCCATATCCCTTTTTCCCAGAAACTTAATATTTTGAAAACATGAGACTCATTAGAAGAGGGCTCAGTAATAAGTAATGCTAAGAAAAAAGCAAATAAAGTAAGTACTACAGCTATTGTAAAAGGACTTGGTAAAAATAATTTAAAAATCCGTTCAATTTTTTCAGAGGAAAACATTGAAAAAGGCAAGACGGCGTCTGAGTCTGCAGGATCGAAT
>Ga0160423_10000104_pt1 | contig 58637 bp, 55 predicted proteins | sample CRUFie14St8metaG_FD_108191 | JGI IMG/M metagenome (GOLD analysis project Ga0160423, IMG submission 108191) | Marine microbial communities from the Costa Rica Dome - CRUD Field 142mm St8 metaG | ecosystem: Environmental > Aquatic > Marine > Oceanic > Photic zone | place: Costa Rica: the Eastern...
GTTCTTCCTATAGAGCCGTGGTAGACCACCACGTTGATAGGCTGGGTGTGGAAGCGCAGTAATGCGTGCAGCTGACCAGTACTAATAGCTCAATTGGCTTGATTTATGCACTGAAAAAAATTTTTATTTGATAATCTATTTACAAACTAATCTAATTCAAAATTATTTAAGTTATAGCTCAATTACTAAAGAACAATATAAAGTCGATAATCAATTAGCTTGAATACAATAATAATTTAAGTTTAAATATTATCAGTTAATGATATTGGTGCGCACAGATCTTGTTGAATCTAATTAGAAAAATTTATGTAAGAATATTTTCTAGCAGTTTATTTTTGCAAAAAATAAATAATGTGTTGCTTGATTTTGTTTTAAGTGCTCGGGGATATAACAATCATCGAAATTTCATTGAAAATGGTGAAAAATTTTTTTTAAGAAAATACTTTTCAAACAAATCAACTAGTTTATGTATAGATATTGGAGCAAGCAAAGGTGATTATACACATTTGCTCTTAAAAGAAACAAACTCAAAAGTTATAAGTTTTGAGCCATTACCACATTCTTACAAAAAAATGATAAAAAATTTATCTTATTTTTCAGACAGGTGCACATTTGTAAATAAAGGTGTTGGCGCAAATAATGAAACTAGAAAAATTTATTTTAATGAAGAAAATAGTGATCATGCCTCCTTTGCTCCAGAAATAAAGAATGTTGATTATGTCAAATATAGCAAATCATTTGATGTAGTTGTTACTTCGTTAGATGATTTTTGTAAATTGAATAATATTTTTGAGATTGAATTGATTAAAATTGATACAGAGGGATTTGAAAAAGAAGTTTTTGACGGTGCAAAAGAAACTTTCTATAAACTTAAACCAAAATTTATTCAAATTGAGTACAATTGGCATCATCTTTTTCGAAATACATCACTTTACTTTTTTTCTGAAAGACTTCCCAATTACAATGTGTATCAACTAATATATAATAATATGAGAAAAATTGACCCAAAACATCCTTATACAAATATATATATGTTTTCAAATTTTGTTTTTATTAGAAAAGATATAGATGAATAATACTCTTTTAATTAAAAAAATTACATAAATGAAATTTTCGCTTAATAATTTATAATAATTAATGTTAAATTAAATTTATAATAACTAATGTTAAATTTTTTTTGTCCGATAAGCTATTCTAAAGAATTTAAAAAAATATTTTCTATTAAAAAATTTCCAATTTTTATGGGTGCTTCGAAAAAGTCTCATAATTACGAGTATGAAAGTCTTAACTGGTGGATAAATAAAAAAAGTGGAAATATTCAGATTTATCCAAAAGTTTCATTAGATAAGTTATATTTTAAATCTCATGGGTCTGGAACAGTAGGAAAAACATGGAAAGATCACCATAAATTATTTTTTCAACTTGCAAATAAATATTTAAAAGGAAATATTTGTGAAATTGGCGGAGGGAATAATTCAATATTAAATAAAATTAAAAATTTTTCAAAGATCAAAAAATTTTACAGTTTTGATAAGAATCTTCAGTTAAAAAAAAAGAATAAAAAAATAACAATAATAAAAAAATTTTTTAACACAAAATATTTTAAATTTAATGAAAATTGTAAAATAGATTTAGTTTTACACTCTCATACTTTTGAACATTTATATAATCCAAACAAATTTTTAAACGATGTGAAATCTATTTTGTCGAAAAATGGTAAGCATATTTTTACCATGCCCAATATGAAACCAATGATCCAAAAAGGTTATGCTAATGCAATGAATTTTGAGCACCCTTTTTATTATGATGAAAAATTAGTCGACTGTTTGTTAATTAAAAATAATTTCGAGATAATAAAGAAGCAATTATTTAAAAAAGATCATTCAATTATGTATGTAACTAAATTAAATAATTCTTTGCCTAAGTCACATAAATATAAATTCAAAATTTATTCAGAATATAAAAAAAATCTCAAACTTTTTGAAGGTATGTTTAATTTTTGGAAAAAAGATATTAAAAAAATTAATAAATTAACAAAAAAATATAAAAATATTTTTATATTTGGTGCACATATATTTTCACAGATGATGATATTTAATGGTATAAAAAAAAAAAATATTATTGGAATATTAGATAATGATAAAGAAAAAGCCAATAAATTTTTATATGGCACTAATTTAAAAATAAATAAGCCATTAATATTAAAAACAATTGATAAACCTTGTGTTATTTTAAGAGCTGGTAGCTATAACAAAGAAATTAAAAAGCAATTATTAGAAATTAATAATAGTGTAATTATTGTTTAATTATTAAAAACGCGACTAATTACTTGGTCAAAATAAATACCAAATATTTTTATAGTATAATTATATCAATTTTAATAAGTATTTAATTATGAACACTAAAAAAATTAAAAAGCCTTGGGGTTATGAACTTCTAATTGAAAAAAATAAAAAATATATGTTTAAAAAATTATTTATGAAAAAAGGCCATAGGTGTAGTTTGCAGTTTCATAAAAAAAAAATTGAAACGATTTTCATCGTCAGTGGAAATTTAAAAATTTTTTATGGTAAAAATAAAAATAAACTTAACTATAAAACGTTTAGACCTCAAAATACTATAACAATTAATCCTAGGATAATTCATAGAATGCAAGCTGTAAGTGACTGTATTTATTTAGAAGCAAGCACACCAGAAATTACAGATGTTGTAAGATTAAGCGATGATTACAAAAGGAAAGTAATTTAATTAAAATACCTTAATAAGTTATTTTCAATAGCTTTATTAAGTTTTTTTTGAAAATTAACTTTTTTATTAATTTTATAAATTATATCCTTATAAATTTTGGTTCCAAAATGGTAATGAGCAGATGTAAAAAATTTAATTAAATCATTTTCATTATTATAATTCCATTTTACCCATTTTTTTTGTTTTAAAACATATTTCTTAAAAATATTAATTTCTTTATCTAATCCAAGTTGTTTAGAAATATTATATGTCAAATTTGATTGTATGCTTCCAAATTCCGGTGCAATGTTAATTGCGTTTATTCCATATTGATGTCTTAGTTGAATTTGTTCTAAACTTAAATAATCACAGTTATGCTCCTTTAAAAGTATACCGTTCTCATATGCTATTTTTTTCATGATTTTTACAGACTCAATATCAAATTGGCCGACTTGAAAAACAGACTTTACTAGTGAACCAGTTTGGCACACAATAAATTGTTTGTTAGGATATTTACTAAAAAATTTTGCATCTTTAGTAAATTTTTTAAAATTTGTTAAAACTCCATGATCTTCAGCTCCAAATTCAAAAAAAATTTTTTTATTATTATTTTTAGCAACATCGTTACAAAAACTAATTAGTTCATGAGCAATTTCATACTTTCCTTTACCACATTCAGAGGTGTCAATGTGCAAGATCTTAAAATCATTTAATATATCATCCTTAAGCGATATTTTGCAGTCATCTACTTCTTTCAGTAAATTATTTTTTTTTTTATTATCTCTTTTAAAAGGACCACAATGGTCTCGACTCATGATTAATAAATTATTCTTTTTTGCTTTTACAAAGTTTGCAAATTTTGATGTAGAAAAATTATTTACATATCCTCCACCTAATTTTTCAGCCTCAATTTGATTTCTGGAGCATATTAGCATAATTTTTTTTTTGTGTTTTTTGGAAAAATTATTTAAAGAGTCAATGACCTCTAAACTCATAGGTCCTAATCCTAAAAATACATTTTTAATCATTTGGTTATCTATATAATTAATGTATATATCAATTATATTTTGATATGCTAGTTATTGTTCCAACTGCAGGTATAGGCTCAAGATTAGACTTACACACAAAAAATTTTAATAAATCAATGATACAACTAGGAGATACCCCGGTAATTTCAAAAATAATTGATTCTTATCCAAGAAATACAAAGTTTATTGTTATCACAGGTTACAAAGGTGAGCATATTCAAGAATACTTGAAGTTAGTCTATCCTAAAAAAAATATTAAAATAGTTAAAGTAAAGTTATTTGATGGTCCAGGCAGCGGTTTAAGTTACACCCTTTCCCAAGCATTAAATTTTATTAACGAACCTTTTTTCTTTCATGCAAATGATACGATTTTTACTGATAAGAATTTTTATTCAAAAATAAACAAAGATACACTTTTTCTCGATAAAAAAAATTGCGACACCATGAAATATGCAACTGTAGAGTTTGGCAAAGGTTATAAAAAAATTCATAATAAACTTAATTATTTAAGAAAAGATTATTATAACTATACAGGCGTAGGTTTCATTAAAGATTATAAAAATTTTAAAAAAATAATTAAAAATTTTAAAATTAATGAGGGTGAATTGTCATATTTCAAATCACTTAACCCAAATAATATAAATTATAGATTTATTAAATCATGGTACGATATTGGAAGTAAAGAGACCAAAGAAAAAGCAGAAAAATTTTTCTTAAACTCAAAAAGTATACTACCTAAATATGATCAAGGAATTTTTTTTAAAAAAAATAAGGTTTATAAATTTTTTACAAATCAAAATATAATAAAAAAAAGATATCAGAGATCGAATATTTTAAACCCTCATGTTCCTAAAATTATTAAAAAAACAAAGTACTTTTATGTATATAATTTTATTAAGGGAGTTGTTTTTTCCAAGTTAAAAAACAAAAGAGAAGAATTTATAAAATTACTAGGTTGGTTAAATAATACTTTTTGGAAAAAGAAAAATCTGAATAAGAATAAAACAAGAGCTTTTGAGCAGAAATGTAACAGTTTTTATTATGAAAAAAGTCTAAGCAGAATTAATTATTTATATGAAAAAAATAATATCAATGATCAAATAGAATTAATTAATAATATCAAAACTCCTAAAATTTCATCATTGTTTGAACAAATTAATTGGAGAGATATTAATGCAGGCATTCCTGTAAATTTTCATGGAGATTTACATTTTGAAAATATTATTAAAGATAAAAATAAAATTACCCTTTTAGATTGGAGGGAGGATTTTTCTGGTGTAAAAAATTATGGTGATATTTACTATGATTTAGCAAAAATAAATCATGGTTTAATTATAGACCACAGTGTAATTAAAGAATCCAGATTTGATGTAAAAATTAATAAAAAGAATATTAAAATTAATTTTTCTCAATCCAAAGAAAATAAAAATTGTCAAAAAGTATTTTTCAATTTTTTAAAAGATAAAAATTACTCATTAAAGAAAGTTAAAATTTTAACTTCGTTAATTTTTTTAAATATTGCTGGATTGCATCACTATCCATATTCAATTTTTTTATATTATTTGGGAAAGAGCTCTCTTTATAAATCACTAATAGAAAAATAAAATTTATATTATTCATAAAAATGAAAAAAAAAACTAAAATTGCATTCCTTGATAGAGACGGTGTATTAAATAAAAGTGAAATAAACAATGGATATATTGGATTTATAAAAGATTTTAAGTGGATAGCTGGAGCGAAAAAAACAATAAAATTTTTAAAAAAAAATAATTTTAAGGTTGTAATAGTTACAAATCAATCAGGAATTGCTAGAGGTTTTTTTTCTATTAAAGATGTTTATAAACTTCATAATTATTTAAAAATAGAATTGATTAAATTTGGCACAGCAATTGATAAAATTTATTTTTGCCCATACCATAAAGATGGAGTGGTAAAAAAATATAAAAAAAATTCTATTTTGCGAAAACCAAAAATTGGAATGTTTTTGAAAGTTAGCAAAATATGGAATATTGATAAAAAGAAATCATTTATGATAGGTGACCAGAAAACAGACATAGAATTTGCAAAAAGAGCAGATATAAAAGGATTTTTATTTGATGAAAAAAATTTGTATAACTTTGTCAAAGACAAATTAAATTTATAAAAGTTATTTTAAATTCTACACAATTATAAATGACGAATTATAATTATGTTTTATTTAAATAAAAAAATAATTTAAAATTAACCAATGGTTTCTAAAAAAAAAAATTTTTTAGCTGATAATATTTCTGTAGAAGAAATTTTAAAAATTTTTTTGAAAGAAAAGTTAACTATAATTGTTATTAGCTTGGCTTTTTCTATTTTTTTTGGATTGTTAAATTATTATGGAATTAATCAAATTAAAAAAAATCAGAAAATAGCAAGTGTTAAAGTTTCTTTGGTAGGCGAAGATCTTAAATATTTATCTTTATATTATAATAACTTTTTACCTAATAATATTTTATTTGAACGCAAAACAGATTTCAAAAATTTTAAATTTGAAATATCAAGCTCAAATTTTGCCGAGTTCTTTGAACAAAGGAAAGATAGATTTGATGATTTTTATAATTATTTTGAGAAATCCAATATTTTAGCTCAAGATTATTTTTTTAAAAATTTTAAAAAAATAGGAAAGGATATCCATTTCACCTATCCAAGACAACTTCAAGGAGAGACTCTTATTAAAGAATTTATTATTAGTGAAATTAATCGATATAAAAAAGAGTTAAAAAACAATATTAAAAAAAATTTATTAATCCATTTAAAATTTATTGAAAAGATTAAACAAATTAGTGTTGAGAATGATTTTGAAAATAACCAAAAGGTAAAGCAATATATTACTTCTTGGAATATTTTTTCTAATTCTAAAGAAAATATAATAGATTTTGATTACACAATTTCTATTACGAAAAGTGTACTTGAAAAACTAGATGATGATTATTTTAATTACCCTTTTTCTTTTGATTTTAAAACAGAAGTAAAAAAAATAAAAAACAAATATTCTATAAATTCTCTTAAAAATTTTATTTTTGTAGGCCTAGTATTCGGATTCTTTTTATCTCTAATTATAGTTTTTTTTAAAAATTTGATTAGTAAGGATAAATTATAGATAGTTATTAATAATGCAATCTTATAGAATTTCTGTTAAATTTAAATTATCAATAATTAAACTTTGAATGAAAAAAACACTTATAACTAGAATTACTGGCCAAGAAAGTTCTTATTTAGCTGAATTTCTATTAGAAAAAAATATTATAAAAATATTGATTTAATGTGTAGTCACATTAACGTTGGTTTTGGTTTGGACTTATAAATAAAATTATTAAAAAATCTTATTTATAAACTTATTCAATATATAGGAAATATAGAATTTGATATGACTGAAAAATATGATGTGAAAAAAAAACTTTTTAATCACAAGAAAATACTAAGCCTTGGTCTGAAACCCAAGCACTTCTGCGTAGTTGCGTTACAAAAAGCTTATAAAGTTTTTTTGGCAAAGAAAATTTGAATTAATTTTTTATTATGAATATTTTAGTAACAGGTTCTGCAGGTTTTATTGGATCTAGCTTGAGCATACGTTTGTTAGAATTGGGGTATAATGTCATTGGTATTGATGACCATAACAATTACTATGATACAGATTTGAAAGAAGCCAGATACAACAGAAATTCAAATTATGAAAAATATATACATTACAGACTTAATATTATTGAAAAAGCAAAAATTGAAAAAATATTTCATTTATACAAACCAGAAATAGTATTTAATTTTGCAGCCCAACCAGGTGTGCGTTATTCCCTTTCAAATCCTGATGCTTATATTAAGAGCAATATTATTGGATTTGTTAATATTTTGGAATGTTGTCATTTAAATAAGGTAAAACACTTAATTTATGCAAGTTCATCAAGTGTTTATGGAGCTAATACAAAACTGCCTTTTTCTGAACATGATAGCGCAAATCATCCCTTGTCTCTCTACGCTGCAACTAAAAGATCTAATGAACTTTTAGCTCATTCATACAGTCATATATATGGATTACCAACTACTGGTTTGCGTCTTTTTACAGTCTATGGCCCATGGGGAAGACCTGATATGGCACTATTTAAATTTTGTAAGGCAATATTAGAAAATAAAACAATTGAGATATATAACAATGGTCAACACAGTAGAGACTTTACATATATAGATGATGTTGTTAATGGAATAATTAAAGTATTAAATTATTTGCCAAAGTCTAATGAAAGTTGGGATGCCAATAACCCAGATCAGGCTAGAAGTAAATCACCATGGCGTATTTTTAATATTGGAAACAATAAGCCACAATCATTGAATAAATATATAGAGGTTATTGAAAAAGTGCTAAAAATTAAGGCAAAAAAAAGATTTTTACAATTGCAACCAGGTGATTTATTGGAAACTTCTGCAAATTTTGAGGATTTTCAAAATGAATTTAACTTTGAGCTAGAAACTGATATTTCTGAGGGTATTCAAAAATTTGTTCAATGGTTTAAAGATTATTATAAGATAAAAAGTTAAGAACTATAATACATTTTTAGAAATGGTATCGAATTAAAATTTTTTCCATTCTTTTACATATCCATCTTGATTAACAAAATTATCTGATGCGTAAATTATTTGTTTAATTGACTGATGGTTTTTGGAACTTAACCACGCACCCCACCAATAAAATGAACTGTTATTAAATATGTGATGCTTACATTGAGATAATAACCACATTCGTTCAATTGTTCCTTTATATCCATCATCATGTGTTAAAAAGATTGTATTTTTAGGTAAATTTAATTCTTTAAAAAAATTAAATCTACGTGTACTGAATACGAAAAAACGACAATTGGGATCATTTTTTTTGACTTTTGATATAACTTTATTAATTTCAAAGATACTTTTTATTTTTTTATTAAATGCATGAGAAGTTGGATCGTTACTTTCTTCATAAACTCTCAAACCGAGAGCTATTGAGTTAGTCCTTGATATCTCTTTACCAATAAACTTAAAATTATTTTGTTTAGGCTGGGGTGGGGTTAACTCATGAAGTATTAAACTCTTATATTTTTCGAAATACAAATGTGATTGCCAATAACCCTTCATCCATGTGTTTTTATTTAGATTTGCTATTTGAATTTCTTTTTGAAATTTTATGCCGTGATTGTTTGAATTTAATTGTTCTTGTAAATAATTTCCAAATGATAATTTATTAATTAAATTAAATTTTTTCTTTAATTTAGTACAAGTATTTATATATAGAAAAGGTAGGTTTTCATAAAATTTAGCAATACGCCCTTCAATTTGAAAATTATTTAGTTCATATTTTCTTTGATGATGTACATCTCTAAAAAAACCAGACCAATCATCAATTACTAAATCTAAATTATTTTTTAATGAGATAGAACGAGCAGTGGCGTATTGAAACATTTGATTTCCAAGACCTCCTTGCAACTGTACAATTAATTTGGGCATTATAATGATTTCTAAATTTTGTTGTTCTAACTTATTATTTTTTTTTTAATTTTAAAATCCATGATTTATAAATTTCCTCAAAAATAGAATTTAAATCATATTTAATTTTCCAATTTGGGTAATGAGATTGTATTTTTCTTAGATCGCTATAATATACAATATGGTCCCCGTCACGTGGTTTTTCATTATAACTGCATTCCATTTTATTACCGCTAACAGCTTCTATTAATTTGAATGCTTCTAAGATTGATATGCTATTATTTTTTCCACCTCCTAAATTATAAACTTCTCCAACTCTAGGTGCTTCTAAAAAATGCCAGATAAAATTAGCTACATCCCATGAATGTATGTTATCTCTAACCTGCTTAGCATTATAACCGTAAACAATATATTTTTTGGATAAAACATTACATTTAATTAAATAACTAAGAAATCCGTGTAATTCTACTCCACTATGATTTGGACCTGTTAGACATCCGCCTCTCAAACAGCATGTTGGCATGTTAAAATATCTGCCATATTCTTGCACGAAAATGTCTGCTCCCAATTTAGATGCTCCGAAAAGAGAATGTTTTGACTGATCAATTGAAAAATTTTCAGAAATTCCATTTAACCATTTTTTATCTTTATATTCCCAACGAGTTTCTTGCTCTACAATTGGAATTCGATTTGGTGCATCTCCATAAACTTTATTTGTTGAAAAATAGACAAAAGGAGATTCTTTACAATAAATTCTAACTGCCTCTAAAAGATTAAGTGTTCCACTTGCATTAGTATCAAAATCATCAAAGGGAATTGATGCTGCAAGATCATGTGATGGTTGTGCAGCTGCATGAACAATAACTTTTGGACGTATTTTTTTAACTAAATCTAAAAGATTTTTGCGATCTCTAATATCTATCTCATGGTGTTTAAATTTTGTGTATTTATCTAATAAAAATTTTTGTCTTGCACGTGTGCTACCTGCTGGACCAAAAAAAATTTCTCTTTGATTATTATCAATTCCATGAATTTCATAATCTTTATTTATAAAAAAACTAACTACTTCACTTCCAATTAATCCACTTGAACCTGTTACAAGAATACTTTTTTTCATAATTTAATTTTAGAAAAGTAACAATATCTTTTACCCAAATTTTATTTAAGGATTTTTGATTTTCTCAAAAGTATAAATTCCACATCCATAATTAACTTTTTTATCAACATTTTCAATTAATGAATTAGTGTGTAAATCACCTTTATCATCAATATAATCAAATCGAATGAGCTGCATATTATCTTTAATACTTTTGAAGCTTAAAATCGTATCTACCTTAAAAATTCTATGAGCATTAAAATGAACCTCTTCATTTTGACCAATTGGAAAACTAACATATAAACGTCCACCTTTACTTACCAAATTTACTAAATTTGTAATCGCTTTGATATGTCCATCTATATCTATTGGATCAGAATAACGTCCTAAACCAAAGTGCTCTATTGCATGTAAGCAAGAAACTGAATCAGCATTACCAAAATTTTGATTTTCCATCAAGTTAGCTTGTAAAAATTTGATATTATGATGCTCTGATTTTTTTAAAGGACGAATATCAACCACTTCTAGCTCTCTAAAAGAAGCAACATGAGCAACAAATCCATCTACACGTGATCCTATATCAATATGACGTCTGGGTTTATGTTCATATATTAAATTTGCAACAAGTAAATCCTGATGAAAGTAATGTCCTTTAGCGATCCCAGCTTCATCCTCATAATCAGACAATATCATATAATTTCTGTTTATAGTTCCTCCTTTGCTAATCCATTCTTTTCTATTTTTTTTATACCTAAAATAATTTTTTAGGTGTAATATTTTTGTATAATCAAAACCTATTTGATACATAAATTTGATTATAGGTTTTAAAATTTTCTTAGCAAAATTTTTCATTTAATCTTATTTTTTTTTAATAAAAAAGAACCTATAGCCAAATACTCAAGACCTGAATTGTCCATTGTGTGAATTGCATCTTTAGGCGAACAAACATTTGGTTCTCCACTTAAATTAAAACTAGTATTTAATACAGCTCCAATTCCAGTTTTTTTTTTAAATTCATTAATGAGTTCATAATATTTTGGATTCCAACTTTTTATAACACATTGAGGACGAATAGTTTTATCTCTAGGGTGAATAGCTGCTTTTAAATTTTTTTGAGCAAGTTTTGTAGTATTAAAGGTTAATACCATATAAGGACAAAAAATTTTTTTTTTATTTAAAATATAGTTATTTATATCATCCTCCAATATACTCGGAGTAAAAGGCATCCAAAAATCTCTAATTTTAATTTTTGAGTTTATTTTTTCTATAGTAGCAAAGTCTGATGGATTAGCTAATATAGAACGATTGCCAAGTGATCGGGCACCAAACTCCATTCTACCATCAAAACGGGCAACAATTTCATTTTGAGAAAGTAAATTTGCTACTACTTTATTTATGTTACGGTGTTTTGATATTTTATATCTATTCACAATTTTATTGCTTGTTAAATAATTTTTAATTTCATTATCGCTAAATGATGTGCCTAAATATAAATCTTTTAAAGGTTTTAGATCAGATAATTGATGTGAGCGTAAGCTTCCGTAAAATGCAGCACCTATAGCAGTACTTTCATCCGCTGCTGATGGAACCACAAAGTACTTATTAATTTTACAATTTTCTAATACTTTTTGACATGCTTTAACATTCATAAAAACACCTCCGCTTACAGCTATATTTTTTATATTTGTTTTTTTAATCCAGTAATTAATCCATGATATAATTAGCTCTTCGGTAAATGCTTGAATTGCTCCTGCAACATTATCAAATCTTTGAGAGTGCATAATATCACCAAGTACTTTATTTAATTTAATTGGTGAATTTTTTGCCTCAAAATTACCAGTGGTATTTATGAATATCAATTTTCTTAATTTCTTAAGAATTGGAAGATAATGTTTTAGACTAGAGTATGGTGCTAGACCCATTACTTTAAATTCATGTTCGCCTGATCGCATACCTAATAGCTGAGTAATGGATGAATAAAAATAGCCTAATGAATTATAATGATTTGTAGTTTGAATTGTTTTTAATTTTTTGTTTTTAAAAATATTTACAGAAGCACAATTATAGTCTCCTGCACCATCAAGTGTAAAAATTAGAGCTTCTTTCCAGTGTTTAACATTAGCTATTGCGCTATAGGCATGAGTAGTGTGATGATCTATAAAATTAATTTTATCTATAGAAATTTTTGCCTCTTTAGAATAGTAATTGAAAGCCTCTTTTTTTAATTTTTTGTTATTTTCAGTAATATTTTTTGCCTTAAATTGAGACAAGTGCCAATACAATTTTGTTGTTCTAAAAACATTATTTTTTTTTTCTAACTCTGGGGAAAGATATTGACCGTATTGAAATGGTTTAAAATTATAATTTTTTAAAAATATATAACCTAATAATGACTTTTGAAAAATCTCTATAGTACCAATTTCTTTTGGTTTGCAAATATTTTTGTAAACATATTTTAGAGTTTGTGTCGGAAATCCAGTTGAATTTTTAATTCTATTTAAACGCTCCTCACTTTGACAAAATATTATTTTACCCTTTTTAGCAACAGCAACCGTTGCATTATGACCATAATGGATTCCAATTACATATTTACTCATTAGAATTTATTTCAGTCTTTTTTACTCTGCGATATGTTTCATAATCCTTAACTAGGTGAGAAACATAAGATAAATTTTCTTTTCCAAATAGTTTTTTTGCATGCTGGTAAGCAGCTCTATGAGAGCAAGGAAAATAATCTGGAAGATAATCATAAAGAGTAGAAAAAATATCTATCATTTCAGAATTAGCAGCAAACCAATAATCTTGAAAGTTTCTATTATCATAATCTTTTTTTAAGTTGAATAAGTTAGGAATACTCCAATTAGATGAATAAAATGAATCCTTTTTTAAATCTTTAAATTTAAAGAAGTTATGCCAATAAACGTCAAACCTAGTTAAAAAAACAAAATCATATTTGATATCATTTTTAATCTCATGTATACGTTTCAACTCCACTACTTCTTTAGTGCTATACCATCTACTATAAATACGAAATTTATATAAAATTCTTTCTCTTATTAATTTGTTGTAACTTGATTTCAAAAATAATTTTCTTAAAAAGGTTGATGCATAGGGTCGAACATCTTTCATGTCAAAAAATAACTTTGAGTTAGACGTCGCCTCTTTCCAGAAATTTTTTTGTAGCTCTATTTTGGAGTTTTGGGGTTTAATAATATCTAAAATTTTTTCTTCATGAGAAACGGTCCACGAATGAACAAAAAAATCAAATTTACATTCTGGGTTAGATTTAATCAATTTTTCTCTAAATATTTCAAAACAATTCTCAGGTTCTATAATTCCACCTAAATTGTTTTTAAAGGCATGACCACCTAAAGAGCCATAATAACAGATCGCTATTTTCATATTTATTTTACTAACTAATTAAATTTGAGTTCACCAGAAAAACCTATATACTTAAACTAATTGCATATTAAACTACAATTTTAATAATAGTAAATATTATTCATAACAAAAATTTTATTTCAATTGAGATATTTTCTTTCTAAATAAAAATTTTTGTATATTATAACCTCAAACCAATGTAATAAATTTTAATCAATAAATGTCTTTATTACAAAATAATTTAAACGAACTTTTTAGTATTCCTTTATTAATAGCATCAGGCATCTATATAAGAATACTTCTTGAGATATTTGGACAGTCTTGGGTACGTACTAAAGCTCATACCGGAACATTGTTGTTACTTCCTATAATTGTTTTTGTTATTACAAAAGTTATTTCTGGAAATATAGCTCTATCGTTAGGTATGGTTGGGGCGTTATCAATAGTTCGATTTAGAAATCCAGTTCGTTCGCCACTTGAGCTAGCATCATATTTTGGTGCGATCACGATTGGCATTGCTGCAGCCGTCTCATCTTTATGGGTAGTTTTCTTATTAGGTTCAATTACTATTGCTATTATAGTTATTCTTATCTTGAATTTTATTTTTAATAAAATCTTTAATCGTCCATTTTTCATCTCTTCTTTTTCTGAAGGTAATTCTTTATCAACAATTACAGTAAATTCATTGAAGGATTTAGATATTTTAGATAATGATGAAGATCTGATTTTAAAAAATAAATCAAATAACACTACTGTTTATACACTGGCTTCAAATAATTTTTTGAAATTAAGTAAATTAGAAAAAGAGCTATCAAATAAAAAGGACATACTTTCTTGTGAGTTAAGGAGGTAATGAGAATTAAATTTATTATTCTATGCACTCTTATTTTTAGTATTAATAGCACAGTTTTTGCACAATGTAATTTCAATATAAGTAAGCAGATAAATAAACTTTCAAATCCTAAATCAATTTCCTCAATTGAAATTAACGTTTCTAAAAGCTCAGCTTATTTTAAAAATGCATTTAAAATTTTTTCTTTACGTTCAATGATCATTTCTCCTAAACTAAAGAAAAAGTTCAAAGCATCTCTTAAAGTAAATTATAAATTTGGAACTTGTACTTATGCTGCTAGAATAAGACAACATGGTGATTCAAGAGATCATATAAAACTTATTGAAAGCGGCAATGTCATACGATCTTTGGATGTTAAACTTAAAGAAGGTAACATACTTAATGCAGTAAGATTTAAGCTTCTGTTACCAGAAACAAGATACGGAACTAATGAAATTTTAACAAGTTTGATATTAAGGGAAATTGGAATTATAAGTCCCGAGACCTTTGAAGTAAGCACATCCGTAAATGGAATAAATACTACTATGCTTTTTCAAGAGAATGCAGAAAAAGAACTACTTGAAAGAAACAATAGAAGAGAGGGACCTATATTTGAGGGAGACGAAAACTTGTTTTACTCTTATAGAGATTTAGAAAATATAGATCGTATAATATTATCAAGATTAGAAAATCAAAATTGGTTTAAAAAGGGCGTCACATCACAAGAAATAGTTTTAAATGCTTACTCAAAACTGCAAGAAAGTTATTTAGAATATTCAGCTAGACGCAAAACAAGTGATTTTCAACTTGCAATTTTTCCAAACAAATCAAAGACTCAAGATTTTGTAAATTATAATTATATCATTTTGGCCATGAATGGTTCTCATGCATTATATGTTAATAACAGAAAGTATTATTATAATTCAATAGAAGCAAAATTTGAGCCTATTTATTATGATGGTATGACAATGCTCAGTTATCCATTAAAGTGGGAAAAAAAATATAAAAATTTATTTCCAAAATTACCTGAAAAAAAATTACTTGATCAGCTTTCTGCAAAATCATTTAATGAAAAAATATATAAAAAATTTTTAGAAAGAACTGTCTTGCCAAAAGATAAAGCCAAGAAGTTTTTTTCTAATAGCCTAAAACAATTCAAAAATAACCAGAAGATTTTGATTAGGGGAATAAAGGAAACTGCTAAAGAAGATAAAAATAATTCTTTTAAATTAAAAAACGAATATTTAAATTCTTATAGAGAATTCCAAAAAAGTGTAGGTATAGATCAAATCTTTATTACAGAAATAAATTATGAGAATGGAAAATATATAGCCCACTCTTCAGTTAATAAAAAATATATTCTAACAGATGAAGAGTTATTGGTCTTAATTACAAAGAGCTTAATCAAAAAACAAAAGGCTATTTATGTAGGGTATTTTAATAGTGAAAAAATTGATAGAGGTAATATTTTGGATAGTAAAAAATTGCCTGGAAAGATAATTATTTCAAATGGGATGTTTGTAGATGCTAATATTAAAAAAAAAGAGATTGTATTTAATCAAACCAATTTAGCTGACTGGGCACTTTTGAATGGAGGTGACTACAGTGACTGGCATATACATTTTAATGGTATAAAAAACTTCAATAAGTTCCCTGATGAAAAAGAGCAAAGATTTAATAACCTTGGTTTAACTGGCTGCCTTACTATTTATAAATCAAAAGTTCAAAATTCAAATTTTGACATTAAAGGTGGGGGATGTGAAGATAGTATTAATATAGTAAACTCAGAAGGAACTGATCTAACCATATTAATAAATGATGCATATTCAGATGCTGTAGATTTTGATTTTTCAAATTTAACTGTGAAAAAATTAGAGGTAAAAAATTCTAATAATGATTGTATCGATGTAAGTATGGGAAATTACATTATTGAAAAAGTAATTATAGAAAATTGTGGCGATAAAGGAGTATCAGTTGGTGAAAAATCAACTCTTAAGATTAATGAGGCTTCGATTCTCAACTCAAAAATTGCACTAGCAGTAAAAGATCTTTCGATTTTAAGTGTAAACAATTTTAATGCAAAAAACGTTTCTTCATGCGGAGAGGTCTACCAAAAAAAACAAGAATTTGGAGGAGCAATTCTAGAAATTAAAAATTCAAATTGTTTGTTACCTGTAATTATAGATCAAAACTCAACTTATATTCAAAATAAGAAATGAGTTTTCGTAAGGAAAATAAATTTAGGCTTAGTATAAGTGATTTTTATCAAATAAAAAACTTACTTTTGTCTCAAGGAATGACCACACTCTTTGAAAAAAGAACTATTAATAGTATCTACTATGACACTTTAAACTTAGATATGTTTTATAATTCTGAGGAGGGAGTGCTTCCAAGAAAAAAATTTAGAATAAGGTGGTATTATGATAAAAGAAAATCTAAAATTGAAAAAAAAATTTCTAGTACTGAAGGTAGATTTAAAACAAGTATTTCATTAGCTGAAAATGAAAACTTTATCAACCATATTATTGATCAAAATTATGGTGTTTTAGAACCATCACTTAAAGTTTCTTACGAAAGATCCTATTATTCATTTAACAAAGTAAGATTAACATTGGACTCAAACATAACTTATGTCAATCCTAGAATATCTAATTTTAAAAAGTATAAAGATCCAGAAAGAGTACTTGAGGTTAAAGCTGCTATAAATACTAGCGACGATTTTATTAGTAAATTTTTTCCTTATCCAAACTCTAGATTTTCAAAATATTCTAGAGGCATCTTATTAACTATAAATAATCTTTAAATGTAATTTAACAAATAGCAACACAATCTTCAAAAAATTAATAGCTACTGAATTAGTTAAAGAATTTACTTTTATTTTTTATAACACTAGAGCAATAAATCTTGAACTGTTGCCAAATAATAGAAAAAGTATAATTTGAAATTAAATATTTTATTTAATTTATTTTCTTCCTATTATATTTTCCCAAGAAGCAATTCTTATATCTTTAAAATTCATTTTTTTAAACCAGGATTGAACTTCATAAACTGTGTGAGCAGATTGGTAAGATGGTGTAACACTATCAAAGGTATCTAAGACACTCCATCTAACATCTGGTAAAGTGACAGTTGGAAAAATCAACCTAATCGGATAACTTAAAATTGGTGAAAAACAAAAAATATAGTGATTTATTCTTCCAAAAAATTGAGAGTAAACGTAAGGCAATCTATAACCAAATATTGGCCAAAGTAATTTAAATAATCTACGCCATATTTGAACTGTGATAAAGTCGTAATAGCTTCCTTTTTTATAAACAGAAATTGCAAACTCACCATCTTTTTTCAATACTCTAAATGCTTCTTGCACACCTTTAACTGGTTTAGGTGTATGATGTAATACACCAATGCTATAAGTAAAATCAAATACTTCCTCTTTAAAAGGTAAATTTAATGCATCACCTTGCACAAAGAAAATTCCATTTTCGTCCGCAAAGTTTTGTTTTGCCGTATCAATTGCTAAAGAATAGTCTAGGGCTATTACTAATTTTGCACCTAATGTTCTTGATACATCCACGAATCTGCCGGGGCCACAACCAATATCAAGAATAGTTTTATCTTTTAATTTGTCATTAGTTAATTCAGTAATTGATTTAAACATTTTTGTGGTATGACCAGCCATTGGTCTACCAGTATTTTCACTTTCAAATTGAACTTTTGCCCAATAATTCCATTGCCAACCAAAGTTGTCAGAATAACCTTGATTTTCTACAAACCTTGGTATGCTATTTTTAATCTGAAATTCAGCTTTTGATGAATATAACTTACCATTAATTATTTTTCCCTTGTACTCTTCATATACATTTAATTTTAAGTCTTCTCCTGTCACAGGACATTTTAAGAAATCTAAATATTCACGTTTCATTATTTCTTCTTACTATTAGCTAGAGTACCATATTCATATTATCACATTTCTCATTTTATCTCTTCTAATTCGAGCATAAATTAAAAATTTTGTATTACACATGGATACTTTAAAATATATTCATGAGATTGTTATTATTAAAACGCTTTAGATAACAGTTTCTACTTTTTTTCTTTTATCAGTAAGTTTCTTACCATATTATACTTTTTATTAACTAAAATATTAATTATTTATTAACTAAAATATGAATTATACAAAAAAACACTTAAAAGAAACAAGTAAAATTATTGAAAAGTTAGACACTAAAATAATAGAAACTATTGTAAACTTATTAGCAAAGATCAAATCTAAGGGTGGTAGAATTTTTTTTTTAGGTGTTGGTGGTAGTGCAGGCAATTGCTCGCATGCAGTAAATGATTTCCGTAAGATAGTTAGAATCGAATGCTATGCTCCAACAGATAATGTTTCAGAGTTAACAGCTCGAACGAACGACGAGGGATGGTCTACAGTTTTTTTAGAGTGGCTGAAAATTAGCAAGTTATCTAATAATGATATGCTATTTATATTCTCAGTAGGGGGAGGAAATTTAAAAAAAAAAGTAAGTCCAAATTTAGTAGAAGCATTAAAATACGGCAAGCATATTGGATGTAAAATTGTTGGTATTGTTGGCAGAGACGGTGGTTATACAGCTAAAGTTTCTGATGCGTGCATAGTCATCCCAACTGTTAATTCAGAAACTATCACTCCTCATTCTGAAGCTTTTCAGTCAGTTATTTGGCATTTATTAGTCTCTCATCCAAAATTAAAATCTAAACAAACTAAGTGGGAAAGTTTGAAAAGCTAATTAATTCAAAAGAAAATGAAAAAAGCAGTTTTTTTAGATAGAGATGGTGTATTAAATCGTTCTTTTATAAAAAATGGCAAACCTTTTCCTCCTTTTGATTTAAATAATGTAGAGATATTAGAAGGAGTTAAAGATGCTATAATTGCTCTAAAAAAAGAAAATTGGTTAGTGATTGTGATAACTAACCAACCTGATGTAGCTCGTAATAAAGCTTCTAAACAAAATGTTGAAAAGATTAATAGTTATTTAAAATTAATTTTACAATTTGATGAAATTTTTACATGTTATCATGACGATATTGATGCATGTGAATGTAGAAAACCAAAACCAGGAATGTTAGTGGCTGCTTCAAAAAAAAATAATATTGATTTAAATAATAGTTACATGGTTGGTGATAGATGGAGCGATATAGAGGCTGGAAACAATGTTGGTTGTAAAACAATTTTTATAGATTATAATTACAATGAAAAAAAACCTCAAAATTATAACCATATAACAAAGTCATTAAAAGAAGCTGCTAAAATAATATTAAAAAATGGATAAACTAAAAGACCTTAAAATAAAAATTTTTGCTGATGGTGCAAATAAAAAAGACATGCTGGAGATGTATTCCAAAGAATTTATTAAAGGATTGACGACTAATCCGAGTTTAATGAAAAAAGAAGGCATAAAAGATTATAAAAATTTTTGTGTTGATATATTAAAATCAATCAAAGACAAACCTATATCATTTGAGGTTTTTTCTGACGATTTTACTGAAATGGAAAGACAAGCTTTGGAAATTGCAAGTTGGGGTGAAAACGTTTATGTGAAAATACCAATAACAAACACAAAAAAAGAAACTTGTTATAAAACTATAGAAAAATTATCTAAACATAAGGTTAAATTAAACATTACTGCTATAATGACCTTACAACAAGTTGAAGAAGTAGCATCTGTTCTTGTACCAAGTGTCCCAAGTTATGTATCTGTTTTTGCTGGACGAATTGCAGATACTGCAGTAGACCCTTTGCCGTTGATGACTAAAACTGTGTCAATTTTAAAACCACTTCCAGAGTGTGAGCTAATTTGGGCAAGTCCACGTGAATTATTAAATATTTTCCAAGCTGATAGTATTGGATGCCATATAATTACAGTAACAAATGATATCTTAAAAAAATTACCTTTAATTAATAGAGATCTGAATGAATTCTCTCTTGATACTGTAAAAATGTTTTACAATGATGCTATTGATGCTGGTTATAAATTGTAAATGAAATTTTCTTTTATTCTATGCACAAGAAATAGTGCAAGGGTATTAACAGAAGTAGTTGAAAGCATTGTATCCCAAAATATTCATAATGATTTTATCGAAATTATTTTATCAGATTATGAGTCATCTGATAAAACAGTCGAGATAGTTAAAACTATTTCAAAAAAAAAAAATATAAGACTTAATTATTTACAATGTAAAAAACCTGGAAAAAATATCGCCTTAGAAATGGCTTTAGACATAGCTGTTGGTGATTATTCTGTGATTGTCGATGATGATAATATATTAGATGAAAACTATATACAAGAAGCACAAAAATTATTGATAGACCCTAAATGGGGATGCTTAGGATCACAAGGTATGTTAGATAAAAACTTAATTTTACCAACTTGGTTTAATGATTTTAGGGGACATTATTGTATTGGAGTTCCATTCGGTGCAAAAGATTGGGTTTGGGGTGCTTGTTCCATAATTAATATGGAAGTTTGGAAAAAACTTAGAAAAAAAGGTTTTGAGATACAATTAAATATAGCAAGAACTAGTCATTCACAACCGATAGAGCTTGGAGGTGAAGATACTGAATTATCTCTTGCTATTCACATGCTTGGTTACAAAGTAAAATTTATAGAAAAATTAAGATTTATTCATAAATTTGAGCAGAAAAGACTAAATAAAAAATATTTTTTAGATAACGCCTTAGGAGTTTGTAGATCTATTCCAATTTTAGAAATTTATAGATTAATAATTTATAATTCGAATTTATTTTTTCCAAAACACATCTGGATGTTAGGTTTGTTCAAAATTGTATTGGCTTCTAGTATTAGGTGTATCTTCAATATCTTAATTAATAATAGATTAAAAGCTAAATATAATTACAGAATTATTCTTGGTGTTATATCTGGCTATGTAACTTTTAAAAATCACTTCAATAAAATTTATTCAAAATTGGTACAAATAAAAAATTAAAATATCTACGATTTATTCAAATATTTTTCAGTTTCTTTAATTGAGTTGTGAGTGCCAATTTCATAGAATCTTTCATAAACTTCAAAACCTTTAAGTTGATTTTCAGTTGATAGTGTCTCAAATACACTTGAAAGATCAATTTTTTTTTTATTTGAATATCTATCAAAAATATTTGAAGATAATACACTAAGACCATAGTCAATATATTCCATTTTAGTAGTTGGTTTTTGTTTGTTGTATTCTATTAAAAAATTTTTTTTTAAAAATACGTTACTTTTATCCCATTTGCCTTTGTTTTTTAGTATTGTCATTAAACATAATTGCTTGCATGATAAAAAAGCTTTTTCTACATTATTAAATTTAATAGGTAAAATCGTATCACCATACAAAACAAAAAATTTATCTCCTAATAATGGTAATGCTTTTTTAATCGCTCCTCCAGTACCGAGTAATTTGTTCCCATCTGAAGAATATAAAATTTTAAGATCAAATTTAGATCCGTCACCTACATAAGATTTTATCATTTCACCTAAGTATCCTGTACAAAGAACAATATTTTTGATTCCTTGTTTACGTAATTTTTTTAATTGATGAAATATAAAAGGTTTTCCTGCTACCTTTACTAACGATTTTGGTATAGTAAGGGTAGTAGGATGAAGTCTTGTGGCCAATCCTCCTACAAGTATCGCTACTGGCAACATTAGTCTGATGTCATAAGTTTTGTTCCTTCAAAATCAAAGCGGAAACGTACTTCTTGAAGACCTTCTGCTGTCATAGTTTTTCTAAGTAAAGATTTGTTATTAGCCACAAACATTAAAAAACCACCACCACCCGCACCAACAACTTTACCACCAGTAGCTCCGTTCTTTATACCAAGATTATACAATTCATCTATTTTAGAATTTGACATTCCCTTAGAGCGATTCTTTTTGTGTTCCCAGTGTTGATGCATTAATTGACCAAACAATTCTATATTATCTGTCTCTAAAGCTTCTTTACTTTTTAAACCTAAATCTTTTACAAAGTGTAAATTATTAATCATATCATTATCATTTTTTAAAGATCTTGTATTTTGATCTGCAAGAATATCGCTAGCACTCCTTGAAAAACCAGTAAAAAATAATAATAGGTTATCTTCTAGTTCTAACATAGTCTCATTTTTTATATTTAAAGGTTTAAAAGTGACTTTGTCTTTTTCTTCATTTTTTTTGTGAAATATAAATGAAGTTAATCCCCCGACAGATGAAATATATTGATCTTGTTTGCCTATGGGTTGATTTAAGCAATTAATTTCAATGTCGCAAGCTAATTCAGCTAATTCTTGTTGGTTTAAACTCTGTTTTATATTTGTATATAAAGCCTTTAAAAGTGCAGTAGTAAAAGTTCCAGAAGAACCCAATCCTGTACCTGAAGGAATATCGGCTAATGCTGTTATTTCAATTTGAGGTTCAATTTTAATCATCTTTAAAGCCTCTCTAAAAATTGGATGCTGTATATCAGAAATATTTTGCACTATTTCAATTTTAGAATATTTTAAAAAAATTCCTTTAATAAATGGCTTTATAACAGAAACGTATACATACTTATTTATAGCTGCAGATAATACAAATCCCTCATTTTTCTCATAATAAGAGGGAAGGTCTGTTCCACCTCCTCCTAGAGTAATTCTTAGTGGACTACGTGTTATAATCATAGCCTGATTTTTTATATATAGCCTCAACTGTCATAAGAACAGCATGAGCATCTCTTAAACTTGTAGTTGGATCTTTATTTAATCTAATCTTTTCAAAAAAATCATTAGTTTCTAATTCCCAAGAATTATCTACCATAGGATACTCCCAAGAAATAGTTTTTGGTGGACCCATTTCAGGTAGCATTTTATATAAGGTTATTTTTTCCAAACCGTAACTCCCTCCTAAGCCAGATAGATCAAGTTTACCAAGTCTGCAGTATATCTCTAAAGAAAAAAGATTTTTCCATTCCGTACAAGACGCATGTAAAAAAGCAACTTTATTTTCTGAAGTTTTAAGTGTCATAAAACTATTATCTTCAACTGACATATTCCAAAAAAAATTACATGCATATCCCTCTACATTTGAAAATTCTCCAAGAAACCACCGTGAGAGATCAATTAAGTGTGTACCTTGATCAATGAGTTCACCACCACCAGATAATTTTGGATCCGCCCTCCATTCTTTTTCATAACCAAGCCTACCTCCATGACCATATCTTCCTCTTATAAACATTAATTCTCCTAGTTCACCAGTGTCAATTATTTCTTTTGCTTTACGTAAAGAGTTATGAAACCTGTGATTAAATCCAACATGAATTTTGACAGAATTTTTTTTAGCTATTGCAATAATTCTTTTTAATTCTGAAACATTTTTAGCCCCAGGTTTTTCAACTAAAACATGTTTACCTTGCTCAGCTGCTGCTATTGTTATTTCTGCTAAGCTATCATGTCTTGTTGCAATAATGACAATTTCTACTTCCTTAGAACTTACAAGCTCATGCCAATTTGAATAAACTTTAGCACCAGTAACTTTTGACAAGTGCTGAGCTTTAATAATATCAATATCTGAGCACGCTGTTAATATACCATTTTTACCAAGAGCTTTTGCTCTTTTATTCCCAATTAAACCACAGCCAACTATTCCAACTTTAAAAACTTTTCTCATATGTCGCCCCATTTTATATTTCGGTCTTTACCTGTAACTCTTCTGAGTGTGTATGCATCAGTATTATTTAATTCTTTAATGTGTGATGGCCATTGTTTCCAATTATCCCAAATGGCACTAATTAATTTTGCTGTTATTCCATCACTTTTTTCAGATGCCAAAAAAACAGCTAAGTCAGCCCCTTTCTCCAAAGAGACGCCTCCATCTTTTTTTTGTTTTAATGAGCGTTCGTAGAAAGATCGACCTACTTTCGACGGACCAGCCTCTAAGATTTCATCTAACATTCGGGTGTTTAGTGCTCCAGGAGCTATTGAATTAACATCAATTCCCGTTCCTCTTAATTCCTCCGCAAGTGTCTCAGTGAATCTGACAATTGCTGCTTTTGAAACTGCATAAGCACTTAGATTTGGCAATGGATTTGTCGCCCCACCCCCAGATAATTGAATAATTTTGCCATAGCCTTGTTTTTTAAAATTTGCAATTAACTCGCGACACATGAGGATTGAACCATATAAATTAATCTCTATTGTTTTTATCCAATCTTTCCAATTTATTAATTCAATATTATTTTTTGGTCCATAAATTCCTGCATTATTAACTAAAATATGACATCCACCGAGCTGATTTATAGTGTTTGAAACTACTAACTTGACCTCTGTCTCAATAGAAATATCAGCAACACAAGATAATATTTTTTGCTTAGTTGATGCAAGTTTTATTAATTGATTTTTTGCATTTTCAAGTTTTTTTTTATCACGAGCACAAATCATTAAGTCTGCACCACAAAGAATAAACTTTTTAGCAATTTCTAGCCCAAGACCTTGATTAGCTCCTGTTATAATAGCTATTTTTCCATTTAAAATTTTTTCCATTAAAAATAAACCAAGTTACAAGTCAGTGACCAAATCTAATGTATTTGAGATTAGACTTCAATGTTTTGATTTTAAGATAATTATCTGGATCAATTATAATTAATTTTTTTTTTGCTTTTCTCTTAATTTTATTAGAAAACTTTTTAAATTCTGGCCAAAAAGTTCCTATAACTAACACATCTGAATTTTTGATTGACTCTAAAGGATTACTATATTTTTTAACCTTTCCACCCCAATGCTTTGGTAGATCTTTTACCACAGGATCATAAACGTTAATATTTGCATTTTGTTTTATTAGCCAATTACATAATTCAACAGAAAGAGATCTTCTTAATGAATTTGTATATGGTTTGTAAGTTAAGCCCCAAACAGTAATAGATATATTTGATAATGTTCTAAATTCTCCAAGTAGTTTTTGAGCTATCCACTTTTTGTGCTTATTATTACTTGTAATTATTGATGAAAGTAATGGAGATAATAAATTGAATTTTTTTCTTTCCTTATTCAAAAAATTCACATCCCTCAAAAGAGTACCACCTGCAATCGGTTTTCCTGCAGAAAGGTAAGCTTTTTGTCCTATACGTTCATCACTCTTTATACCTTTTTCTACATCAAGATAATTTGCGCCAACTTTTTCACATATTGATGCAATTTCATTAGCAAAAATAATTGAAGTAGCCAAGAAAGAATTAATAGCATGCTTTGTCATTTCAGCAGACGCAATTTTAGTCCATACAATTTTATTAGTAATAGGCATAAACAGAAGACTCAATATTTTTTTTGTTCTTTTATCATCAATGCCAATAATCACTCTATCAGGATTTAAAAAAGTATTTAAAGCATTTCCAAGTCTAAGATTTTCAGGAGAGCATGCAAATTTAAAATTTTTTTTGGGAAATTTTTTTTTAGAATATATTTGTATTTTTTTAATTGTTCCAACTGGTAATTGTGATGAAAATAAAATAACCGCATTTGCCTTTAAATAAGGGATTATTTTTTTGACTTGTTCTTCTACTAATGAAGTATCTGCAATATCACTTTCATCTACAGGTGTGTCAAATGCTACCCAAAGTATTTTAGCACTATTTGCTTTTTTTTTATCATTGGTAAAAGTTAATTTCTTAGATTTACGACCTTTTTTAATTAATTCATTTAAGCCTGGTTCAAATATTGGTGCTTTATTTTTATTTAAATTGTTTATATTTGTTAAATTTTTGTCAATACCTATAACTTCATGATTTTTAGAGGCAGTACAGGCAGAAATAACAGAACCCAAATGCCAAAGACCTAATACACAAATCTTCATAATTATTATTTTTTGTTAAATACCCATTCATTTTTTTTAAGGTATTTTAACGTTTTAAGAATACCATCCTTAATACTATTTTTTGGTTTCCAGCCAAGTTTTAATATTTTTTTTGTCTCTAAAAATATAAATGGATTATCACCAATCCATCCTCTTTTACCACCCGTATATTCTAATTTAGGATTTAAACCCAGTTCATCACAAATCCATTTTATTGATTGATCCACCTCACAATAATCATTTAATCCTAAATTGAAGATATTAAATTTTTCATTAGATTTTTTTAATGATAGAAATATTGCGTCTATGCAATCCTGAACGTAAAGATATGATTTGCGTTGCTTACCGTCTCCAAGCACTTCTAATTTTTTTGGATTTTTCTTAAGTTTTTTGTAAAAATCGAAAACATGGCCATGTGTATACCTTTCACCAAGAATTGAAACAAATCTAAATATGTGTCCTCGCATATTAAATCCTTCACAATAAGCTGAAATTAGCCCTTCACAAGCTAATTTAGACGCCCCATAAAAAGATGTTTGAATTGGAAAGGGACTATTTTCAGGAGTTGGAATTATACTTGCTTCGCCATACACAGAACCAGTAGACGAAAAAACAATTTTTTTTATGTTATTGAATTTCATTGCTTCTAGTACATTTTGAGTTGCAATTGTGTTTTGTTCAAGATCTTTTCTAGGATTGTTAACACCAAAACGAACATCGGCATTTGCCGCTAAATGAAATACAATGTCGCCACCTTTAAACGAATTCTTTAACTTATTTAAATTTAATAAATCAGCTTTTATAAATTTAAATTTTTTTGATTTTTTAGCTTTCTCTAAAAATTTAGCCTTACCAGTTGAATAATTATCAATTCCAATTACAAAGTTGTTTTTATTTTTAAGCAACCTGTCGACTAAATTGCTGCCAATAAAACCTGCGCAGCCAGTTACAATATTATAAGTTTTCATTTTTATTTAAGAAGCTTTATTTAATAAATTATACTGTAGTATAATATTTGAGACAATCATTACAAAAAGTGGATAAAATGGTATTGTGAGAAATATAATAGCATGAAATGAAGATATGAGAGTTAGAAACATTATTAATAGAGATTTATTGTAGTTAGACGGGTAATTCAAAACTAGCCAAATAACTTTTTTTAAAAAATATAACAACATTAAGATTACCAAAAAAAAGTTAAAGATTCCTGTTTCAGTTAAAATTCTTAATATTCCAATATCTTGAATATAATGATCTGGAAAATATCCGAATTTATTAGAATTAATTATAGGCCCAGACCCAAAAAAAATATTTATCAAATCAATTTTTGAATAATGATCAATTAGAGCAGTCATTACTGTAGATTGAAAGTAGGTTAAGAAACTTTTTTCTCCACCAAAACTAAAATTACTTATAAATAAAATAAAAAATATTATTAATACAATAAATATTTGCTTAAGATACATCCTATATTTTGACAAAACGATGACTGCTACAGTAAAAGTGATTGGAATAATTGTAGAAAATGAAATTGAAAAAAATGCTGAAAAAATTAAAGGAATTGAAAAATAAATAATAAGACTATCTTTCTTTTTAAAATTTAAGATAATTACAATTGCCAGCATTAAAAGTATGCTTGCACTCGTACCAATAGATCCTCCAAGCAAAGGGTTAAGTCTTAAGATTGCAAGATTTTTACATGGAAAAACAGTTTGAAAAATATCGTTTGAACATCCTAAAAAATATCGAAAAACGTTACCTTGCAATATGATTATTAAATCAAAATAATTTAGCAAAGCAATAAATGCGATAAGACCATATGCGATTATACAAATTCTAAAAGCTTCTTTGGGTAATTGATTATTATTTAATGAAACAGCAATAAAAAAAATTAAAAATATTAATGGTAAAGCATATTGTCTTATTATTGCTGGCAAAAAGTAAATATCAAAAATAAACAAGAAATTAGAGAATGTTAAAGAAAATGATAATAATAAAATTAAAAAATATAAGTATTTTTCACTTTTTTTAATTTTTTGATCAAAAAAAATATAAATAAAAGAAGCTAATATGGATATTTCTGGTAATACAGAAAATAATAAATAACCAGGGTATTGAGTTTTAAAAATAATTAAAAAAGGGTAAAAATAAAAAGGTAACAAAGCAATATTGGCAGGTTTAATATATATAAAAACCAATATAAAAAATAACAATACCACAAAACCCAAATATAAATTTATTGGATTGAATACTAAATTTAATAAAGATATAAAAATTAATGAAGAGAATAAATTTTGCAAATTAACATTTTTAAATAACATTTTGTTAAAAGTGGTAAGAGATACGTTTTATAATATTTTTAAGAAATGAAAAAAATAAAATTTTTTTTATTACTTTAAATTTATTATTTGATAATCGTCTGTCTCTAACTTCATTCATTTTTAATCGAGTCAATCTATTTGGATATTCTTTTCTTGAAATTAAAGAGCTTCCTGGATATCTATTATCATCATCTATAGATGAAAATATTTCAAATTTTGGTATACCATATTTTATAGGAAGAATATAAGTATCATTTCCATTTTTTTCAAAGTCAAATGGAGTATCTTTGTGCCATCTTCTTAAGATTGGTCTTTTGGAGTTTAAAATTTTAAAAAAAAATTCTATTTTAAAAATACCCTGCAATCCAATTATGTATGGTTTTATTCCTAGAGTTTGTTCAACATTTTTACATCGAGTTTTGTGAGCTAGTATATTGTAGTTTATAAAAGATAAACATTTTGTTTGTTTTTTTTTAATATTTTTAAATTCCTTTAAGTACAATCCCCTCCCAAACCATGAGTACTGAAGATATTCAATATTATTTTTTTTTATTTCATCTAAAATCAGATTAAATTTTTTTTTACTACAAGTACAAATATGATCTTCTATCCAAATAAAAACATACTCAGTGGAAATTTTTTTTGCTATAATTTTACTATCAAAAAACCACCCATTTCCAGTTTCAAATGTTGATAAATAAAGTTTTTTACCTAATTTTTGATTTAAAAATTTAGCAGCAGAATTTTTATATTCACCTCTTATATTAATTATCCATTGATTAATTTTGGTTTTATGAAAAGAATAATACGAATCTTTCATTCGTTTTAATCTCTCATGGCTATCAATTCTAAAATTTGCAAATACCGCTAAAGACATATTCTATATTTTTTAAGTGAATATATTAAACTTATAATATAAAATATTACTGTTAAATAATTTTTTAATAAAATGCCATTGTTATCAATAATTACAGTATGTAAAAATCCAGGATTTTCTATTGCTGAAACTGTTAACAGTGTGGTGACCCAATCATTCAAAGATTATGAATACATTGTTGTTGACTCATTAAGCTCAGATGGAACTACAGAATATTTGCAAAACTTACATAGTAAAAAAAAAATTAACAAGTTAATTATTGAGAAAGATCAAGGTATTTATCAGGCAATTAACAAAGGTATTAACGCTGCTGAAGGTGATTACATAGGAATAATCCATGCTGGAGATACATACCGCAAAAAAATTTTTGAATTATTGAACCCGCACTTTAATGGCAAAACAGATATCTTATATGGTTCAGCCCATATAATTCATGAAAAAGATATTTCTTATGTTAATTTGAAAAAAAATTCTCACTGGGAATTGAAAAAAAGAAATTCTATTATTCATACATCAACTTTTGTTAAAAAAAGCTTATATCAAGAAATAGGTTTATATAATGAAAAATTCATTATTGCTGGAGATTATGATTTTTTTAAAAAGTCTCTAGATAAAAAACTTAACTTTTTTCAAGTTCCTTTTTCAATTTCAAATATACAATTCGGAGGCATTTCTACAAGAATAGACTTTCTTACTGTATCTACAAAAGAGTGTACTCACATTGTATTTGGGAATAATTCTTCCTTAAAAAAATTAAAATATTTTATTGGTTATTTTTTTACAAATTTTTTTTCTTTAATAAAAAAAAAAATAGTAAATGAAATAAGATTATTTAAAGAAATGTTATATTAATCTTTTTAACTTAGATTAAAATGAATCATAATTTGAATCTCAAAAATAAAACTATTTGTATTACAGGTGCAAGTGGAATTATAGGAAGTCAATTAGTAAAATTTTTATTAAATTATGATTGCAATATAAAAATTTTATCAAGAAAATCATATCATTTACCATCAAAAAAAATTAAAATATTTATAGGCGATTTATTAAACCCAATACTAAATTTAGAGCCCTTCGTTAAAAATTGTGATTACTTTATTAACTGTGCAGCAGAATTAAATAACATTCAATTAATGTACAGGGTAAATACCCAAAGTGTTTATAGGTTAACAAGTGCAATTAAAAAGACTTCTAATTATGAAAATAAAAAAGTTCATTGGATACAGTTAAGCTCTTGCGGAGTTTATGGATCTGACAAAATATATTCTGATCCAGATGAAAAGTTTATTAATGAAGATTTTGAACCCAACCCACAAAATGAATATGAAAAAACAAAATTTGATGCAGATAAAATTTTAATTAATTTAGGTAAAAAAAATATAATAGATTATACAATATTGAGACCAAGCAATGTAATAAGCAATACAAAATATGCTAATATTTTTTATAGGCTTAATCTTTTAATTAAAAAAAAATTTTTTTTTAAACTTAATTTTAAAAATTCAATAGCCACTTATGTTCATATTGATGATTTGGTTAACTCAATTGTTGTAATAATTTCTAATCAGAAAAGCAAAAATAATATATTTAATTTAAGTTTAAATTGTAACTGGTCTAAAATTATTGATAAAATTTACAACTTAAATAAAATTAAACAACCTTCTATTTCGATAGATCAACGAATAACAACTCTATTGGTTTTATTAAGGGCAATTTTAGGTAATTTTTTTTACATCCCAACCCTACGTACTTTTAGATTAAGAAATACTTTTCAATCAACTAAGATTGAAGAATTATTAGGCTTTAAATTCAAAAAATTACTACCAGAAAATGTGGAAAATTTTTTTCCAAAAGAAACTAATATAAAAAAAAAAATTAATTCAACAGAAAAAGAGATTAATATTGAAAATTTAAAAGACCTAACTGTACAAAGTAATAGTGATATTTTAGTTTCAGTTGTTATGGCTGTTTTCAATGGGGAAAAATTTTTAGCAAAATCTATAGAAAGTATATTATGTCAAACTCTAAAAAACTTTGAATTTATTATAGTCAATGATGGGAGCACTGACTCTTCTTTAAAAATTATTCAAGAATTTTCTAAAAAAGATAGCAGGATAAGAGTTATCAACAAATTAAATACAGGCCTCACTCATAGTTTGAATTGTGCAATTGATGTTGCAAGAGGTGACTGGATAGCGAGAATAGATTCTGATGATATAGCTGCTAAAAATAGATTAATGGAGCAGTATTTAAGGGGAATTGGAGATGTTTCATTAGTATTAATAGGCTCATCATGTTGGGAAATTGATGAGTTTGAAAACAAGATAAAGAAATTTGATTACCCAGAAAATCATAATGATCTTAAAAAAAATTTAATTAATATGAAAAATCATTTTCCGCATTCATCTTATTTTATTAAAACCACAGTTCTTAAAAATATTAATGGATATAAAGTACGAATGAAAAGAGCGCAAGATTATGATTTGAGCTTAAGATTAAGTAAATTTGGAAATATTACAAATATTTCAAAGCCATTAATTTTTTTAAGAAGACATAAAAATTCAATATCTTTTAGTGATGAAATTAACCAACAAATTATTTACCCAAGATTATCATTAATAAATTATTATATGAATAATTTAAGTTTATTTGGACCACTTGATGAAAATGTTCCGCAGAAAGACTTTTTAAATTTACTCAACATTGTAAAAAATCAGTATAATTTTTATTCATCAAATATCTTTTCTTCAATTATAAAAATTTTGATAAATAAAAATCGATACAATTTTTTTTCTAACCAACGGTTTTCAATTCGTGATAAAAATGAAGTTTTAGATGAGTGTTTTAAAATGTTATTTAATCAAAAATAGCAATTAAATAGAATATGAAAAATAAGAAGATTATAATTTGTTTTGTTAATTATTATATCCCAGGATTTCGTTCAGGTGGACCAACGAGGACAGTAGCAAATTTTACCGATCATCTGAGTGATGAATTTGATATAAGAATTATATGTTGTGATAGAGATCTTGGTGATAAAAAAGCATTTTCAGAAATTTTGCCAAATAAGTGGAACAAAGTTGGAAAATCAAAAGTTTTTTATATTTCTCCGACCAAGATTAATTTATTAAATATTGCTAAAATATTACGTGAGACGCAGCATGACTTAATATACATAAATAGTTTTTTTTCTTATGGATTTGCAATTATTCCCTTATTAGCAAAATTTTTAAAGTTGGCTCCTAACTCTCCATGCATTATAGGGCCGAGGGGAGAGTTTTCTAAAGGAGCTCTTTCATTAAAAACTTTGAAGAAAAGATTATTCATGGCATTTGTAAAGTTTATTGGCTTATATAATAATCTTTATTGGCAGGCATCTAGTGATTATGAATTGATTGATATAAAAAGAGAATTTGGCAGTGTTGCTAAAAAAATTTTTGTAGCTAGAGATTTAACACCAGCAAATAAAATTTCAGAAAAGTATATTGTATTAGATAAAATTAATCGTCCTCTTAAAATAATTTTTTTATCACGTATATCCCCAATGAAAAACTTAGAATTTTTGATAAGTGTTTTATCAAAAATAAAATCAGAAATTGAATTTAATATTTTTGGACCAAAAGAAGATATGAATTATTGGGAGAAATGCAAAATTGATCTAAAAAAATTACCTAGCAATATAAAAGTCAACATTGAAAATGAAATTTCACATAATAAAGTTTTAGATGTTTTTTCTAAAAATGATTTATTTGCATTTCCCACAAAAGGAGAAGCTTTGGGACATATAATTCTAGAGTCTTTATCAGCATCAACGCCAGTTTTGGTAAGCGATAAAACATCATGGTTATCAGATAATTTTAAAGGATTACAAGCCATTCCACTAAATGAGAATTTGTGGATTAATCAAATTAATGAATGGATAAAACTTTCAAATGATGAAATTAATCTAAGAAGAAAAGCGGCTTTTGATTATGCTCAAAGCTCTTACTTGGATAATTTGCAGTCAATAAAAGAAAATAAAGATTTATTTTACAAAGCAATCACGGAAAGTAAATAATAAATGTGTGGAATTGTAGGAGTTGCAAGTTTTCAAAATATTAATAATCAAAATTGGATTCAAAAAGCAATTAATACTTTATCACATCGAGGACCTGATTTTATAGGTGAGTGGTGGTCAAAAGATAGCAAAGTTGGATTTGCTCATAGTCGTTTATCAATTATAGATTTAAGTTCATCAGCAAATCAGCCTATGCATTTAATTAATAAGGGACTGTCAATTATTTTTAATGGGGAAATTTATAATTATCAAGATTTAAGAAGAAAATTAGAAAAACTTGGTCATAAGTTCGAAACTAAAAGTGATACAGAGGTTATACTTGTAAGTTATGTTGAGTGGGGGTTTGATTGCATTAATAAACTTAATGGAATGTTTGCTTTTTCTATTTACGACTCAAGACAACAAAAATTATTTATTGCTAGAGATAGAGCTGGGCAGAAACCTATTTTTTATCATTATGATAAAGAAACTATTTATTTTTCATCAGAATTAAAGGCGCTTTTCGAAAATAATAATTTGAAAAAGAAAATCGACTTTGAGTCTTTAGATTGTTATTTAGCAATGGGTTTTGTGCCTGGTAGTAAGTGTATTTTACTAAACTTTAAAAAACTTCCACCTGCTCATGCTTTAGTTTTCGATATTAAAGCAAAAAAATTAAATATATGGAATTATTGGAAAATACCTGAATTTGAAAATAAATCTGAAAATTTTAATCAAAACCATTTAGTAGATAAATTACATAATCTAATAAATGACTCAGTAAAAAAACAGTTATTAGCAGATGTCGATGTTGGTGTTTTGTTATCAGGTGGGTTAGACTCAAGTCTAATAACGGCATATGCCTCAAAAAATTCAAAAAAATTAAAAACATTTAATGTAAGCTTTCCTGGTTTTGGTAAATTTGATGAGTCAGAAAATGCAAAATTAATTGCATCCCATTTTAAAACTGATCATACAGAATTAGTAGTTGATAAAAATACAAAAATATCAGATTTACTTATTAAGTTATCATTCCAATATGATGAACCAATTGTCGACTCTTCTATATTTCCAGCATACTTAATTAGTAATTTAATAAGTAAATATTGTAAAGTTGCTCTTGGTGGGGATGGAGGAGATGAGCTTTTTGGAGGTTATGATCATTATCAACATTTAATGAAAAGAAAAATTTTTTTACAATATTTTCCAACCTCGATTATTAAAAATTTATCTATTCTATCTAAAGTTTTACCGATTGGAATGAAAGGACATAATTTTTTTGAAAGTATGAGATTTGATTTAAATAAAAGTGTACCATATACTGTTTCTATTTTTAGCCAAAATATAAGACAAAAACTCCTCAAAAAATTTGAAAATTATAAAAATGTTGCTGAAGAAATTTATCAAGAAAAAATGATTTTTAATAAAGATTTAATTCAAAGAGCAACACGAATGGATTTTGAAAATTATTTGCCTGAAGATATTTTAGTTAAAGTTGATAGGGCTAGTATGTTAAATTCACTTGAAATAAGATCGCCTATGTTGGATTGTAATGTTATAGATTTTGCATTTAGGTCAATTCCTTCAGTTTTTAAAGTTAGTGCAAATGAAAAAAAAATTATTTTGAAAAAACTTGCATCAAAAGTATTACCTAATAACTTTAACAAAGATCGTAAACAAGGTTTTTCTATCCCGCTTGACTATTGGCTTAAAAAAGGAGAGTTAAGAGATTTGTTTTGGGATACACTAACTAGTGAAAATTGTGCATTTGATAAAAAGTCAATTCTAAATATATTAAAAGGACAGGATCAAGGAAGAAGTAATAGTGAAAGGTTATTATCTTTAGTTCAGTTTGAGTTATGGAAAAAAAATCATAAAATTAGTTTTTAATTATCTAAAAGTAATTTCCCAAGGATTCCAGTAATCATATTCATATCTAAAATCATCATTTAGACTTCCCTCCAGTTTCTTGTCTGAATAAAAAGTCACTTTAGTGTTTGGTTCGAGTGACATAAAGCCATTTGCATAACCAGCAGGGATTTCTATTAATTTTGGACTATGTTTCGATAAAAAAAACTTTTTTATATCTAAGTTTTTACTAGGATTTTCCCAATTATCAATCTTGACTATGCACACCATTGCAGAACCTTCTCTAACTATCGCTGCCTTAGCCTCATTTTTGTGTGCATGCCATGCTCTAACAAAGTTTCTTTCATAATTTACAACGTCATAAAATCTTACATACTTTGTCATATCGAAAGAATTACAGTGATGAAGGTATCCTCTATCATCAACACTTGTCTCTATATTAATAAAATTTATTTTAGTCATATAAAAAATTATTTATATTTTTTAACTCACTTTTTTTATCACTTATAAATGATTTAGTCGTTAATAAATTACTATATATGTTATCTTTAAAGTTTATTTCATTTTTTTCAAATAATTTTATAAATTCATTTATTGAATCTAAAACTGTCAAAAATTTTTCGTTTGGAAAAATATCTTTGTATTTTTTAAATGATACAGCATAATTTCTTGGATCTACATTTTCGCTTGATAAAGTAATTTCAGAGCCTGGTATATTTTTTTCAATTAATTGGGCTACTTCATTTATAGTTCCATTTAATTCATCACATCCAACATTGTAGATATCTTGGGTATTTGTAATTTTATAATTTAAAAAATTTGTTATAGAGTTTGATGCGTCTCTTACATGTAAAAATGGTCTTTCTTGATCTCCACCAAAGACAGTTATTTTTTTATCGTAATATGCTTGAGCTATAAAAAGATTTACAACAAGATCAAACCTTAATCTCTCAGCTGGTCCAAAGATTGTAGAGAACCTTAAAATTTTAGTGTCTATCTTACTTTGCATTAATTCTTTTTCAGAATCTAATTTAGTTTTAGCATATAGTGAAACAGGATTTGTAGAACTATCTTCATAACAAAGTTCCTCTTTTTTTCCATAAACCGAACAACTTGAAGCAAAAATTAATCTTTGTATTTCATATTCAAAGCAAAGATCTTTAATAATATTAGTTGTTTTAATATTAAAATATCTTGTATCTTTCTCACTAAAAGCGCAAGCAGGATCACCGACAAGCCCTGCAAGATGAACTACTTTTGAATTTTCTTTTAATAGTTTTCCTAAAAGAATTACATCACTTGCATATCCTTTAATAAAATTAAAATTTGGATATTGGTTAAATTTTTTTAATACATCTTTTCCGTACATACAGCAATCAAGCACTGAAACTTTATCTCCATTTTTCAGAAGATCTGAAACCACACCGGATCCAATATAGCCCAGTCCTCCTATAACCAATGTTCCTTGCCTTGATTTTTGATAATTTTTAATAAAATTAATTTTAAATTCCTTAATATTGAGTAGCAACCTTGGTATTGTTAAAAATATTCCTAAAAGCAAATCTTGAAAAACAATGAATTCTAAATAAATCTCAATTCCAAAAAACAAAAGTTTTGAAATAGTTAAAATAAAACATACGAAAAAAATAATTTTAAGCTTATCAAATATTTTTAATATTCCAGATTTCTTATAAAATCCTATTAAAAAAAAAATTAATATGATTGAAAAATTAAAGCAAAAAATTTTGAAAAGTAGATCTGTTTTAATTAGATTAATAAATATAATATTTATAAGAAATAAAGATAAAATATCATACACAACTGAGTAAGCTTTAGAGTTCATAAGTGATTTTTTACCAAAATTTTATCTACTTATCTTAAAAAGGCAGATATGAATAATATTTCAATATCAATTAATTTTAGATTTGACAAATATTTATTTTAAGCAAAACCTATGAACCGACCCTTACTCTGGGAAGTGGGATTATAAATTTGCCACCATTATTTAAATATTCTGATCTTTTTTTTGCAATTTCGGCATGGAAAGGCCAAGCGAATAATACAAAATAGTCTGGATAACCTATATCCTTTAAATCATCCCAAGAAATTATTTTTACATGTGTGCCAGGCGTATATTTTCCTCGCTTTGCTGGTGCATCATCAACCACATAATCAAGAAAAGATTTATCCAGTTTACAGTAGTTCATAATTATTGTTCCTCTTCCAGACGCTCCATAACCATAAACTTTTTTATTTTCTTTCTTAATTTTCTTTAATAATTTTATTAAGTCTACTTTTGTTTTACTTATTTTTTTGTTGTAAGAAATTAAACTTGAAAGTTTATTGAATCCACTTTTATTTTCGTAGTCTAAAAATCTTTTAACATTTGAAGAATTAACTCTTTTGTTATTTAATCTACAACAATAAAATCTTAGAGAGCCAGATCTTAATTTAATTTGTTCAATGTTAAAAATCCGCAAATTATATTTAGCAAGGAATTTTCTAAGTGATTTTATTGTATAATATGTCATGTGTTCGTGGTACATCATATCATACTGAAATTCTTTGATTACTGTTCCGAGATAATAAATTTCAAAAATAAATGTTCCATTTTCATCTAGAAGATTATCTATGCCTCCAACAACAGACTTCATATTATCAATATGACCAAAAGAAAAACTTGAAACTATAAGATCAACTTTTTTAAAACGGGATTTAATTTTCTTTGATAACTTTAAATCAAAAGGTTTGCCATAAGTAGTAATTCTTTTGTCTTTAATATTTTTAATTACATTTTTTGCAGGATCAACTCCAATACATTTAATCTTATTATTTTTCACAACATGGTTGAGGAATACACCATCATTGCATCCAATTTCTAAAACGGTTCCACCTTTTTTAAGATATTTTTTTGAAACTATGTTTGATAAATTAAAAAAATGTTCTACTAAAGTTTTCATATTTGACGAAAAATAAAAATATTTTTTAAACAAAACTTCTAGTGGTATTACTGTATCAACTTGAACACTCGAGCAGCTTTTACAAAACTGCATTCCCATTGGGTATAAATTTTCTGACTTTAATTCTGATTTAGATAAAAAACCTCCTGCTAAAGGCATTTTTTTAAAATCAATAAATTTTATTAAATTAGCAGAATCACAAAGTCTGCATTTTTTTAGTTTTTTGTAACTCATAGATTTGTTTTTTTTTGAAATATATATACTATTTAGTTAAATAATAAATATTTATATAAATCCTAAGGTACCTAATTGACATACGTATTGACTATTCCAATTTTTAATGAAGAAGAAAATATAAAAAAATTAATAAATATTTTGAAAAAAAGTTTTTTAATAAACGATGAAAATTGTATTAATATCATATTAATAAATGATGGAAGTTCAGACAAAAGTGAATATTTAATAAAGTCTAGCATAAAAAATAGCAGTAAAATATTACTTTTAAATCACAAACAAAATAAGGGCTATGGAGCTGCTCTAAAAACTGGTATTAAGTTTTCAAAAAATTTAGCTAATTATATTATTTTTATAGACTCGGATTTAACTAATCCAATTGAGGACATAAAAAAAATTTCTACTTTCATGAAAAAAAATGTAGATTTTATTCAAGCCAATAGATATAAAAACATAACCGATAACATTCAGTTGCATAGAAAATTTGCAGGAATCATCGGAAATTTAATTTGCAAACTTTTCATGAATATGAAAATTAGCGATTATACTAATGGCTTTAGGGCAGTAAAAGTAGATTTATACACAAATATCAATTTAGTCCAAAATGACTTTAGTATTATCATGGAGGAAAAATTTAAATTAAAAAAATTCATTAAAACAATAGCTGAATTTGATACTACCTTGGGCACAAGGGGGGAAGGACTGAAAAAAACATCTTTTGAATATAGCTTTAAATTAATATCGAAATATTTATTTTATTCGATAATTTCTATATTCAAAACTAACAAAATCTTAAAAAAAATTGACTAAAGTATTAATTCTTGGATCTTCCGGAATGTTAGGAAGTCAAATATTTAAATTTACCAGTAAGTTAAAAAAAAAAAAATTTAAATTTTTTTATTCTTCTAGAAAGATATCAAAAGACAAAATTTTTTTTGATGTACTAAAGAAAAAAACTTATAAAAATATTGAAGTTATAAGACCTGATTATATTATAAATTGCATTGGACTATTAAAATCGAAAATTTCTAAAAACACTCAAGAAAATAAGAAGCAATTTTTTAAAATAAATTCATCATTTCCAATATATTTGTCAAAAAAATTTAAAAATTCTAAAATAATTCATATATCAACAGATGGTATTTTTAATGGTGCTAAGGGTAATTACATAGAAATTGATAAACCAACTGCGAATGATATTTATGGTTTAAGTAAAAGAAAAGGTGAAATTTCAAAAAAAAATGTAATGAATATCAGATGCTCTATCATTGGTTTAGAGAGGGGTACTAATTATTCAATATTAAGTTGGTTTATAAAAAATAAATCAAAGAAACTTAATGGGTATAATGACCAATTTTGGAATGGGATCACTACACACGCTCTATCAAAAATTTGCATTGGAATTATTGAGAAAAATCTATTTAAAAATGGTTTATACCATATTTTTTCTAAAAAAAAAGTTTCTAAATACAAACTTTTGTGCATTTTCAACAAATTTCTAATTTCAAAAAAAAAAATAATTTTATCAGTAAATTCTTGCAATCCTATTGATATGACCCTGTCTACAATGAATAAAAAATATATTTTAAATATATGGAAGTCTTCAGGATATAAATCTAATCCAACGATAGAAAATTTAATAAAAGAATTGATTTAGAAATATACAAATGTATATATAAATTTTATTTATGTCTAAATTACCCCATTTATGTATAATACTAGGTATTAGGCCAGACGTAATTAGAGCAAGTATATTTCTAAATTTGATTAGAGAGGATCCAAGAATTAAAGTGACCTTTATTTGGTCAGGGCAACATTACTCTGATAATTTAAAAGATATTTTTTTTAAAGAATTAGGCGTTAAAGAACCTGAAATTGAGCTTGGTGCGTCTGGCAATAACGATGCAGAGGTAAGCTCATCAATAATATCAAGACTTTATCCAGTATTAGAAAAATTAAAACCAGATGCAGCAATGTTTCTAGGAGATACCAATACTGTAATTTCTTGTATTGCGGCAGCTCAACTTAATATTCCGATCATACATTTTGAGGGACTGATGCGTTCTTATGACTGGCGAATGCCAGAGGAAAAATATCGTGGAATTATTGATCATTTATCCGATGTAATTTATTCTTACTATCCAGAATACAAAAAACAAGGTATTGACGAGGGTATTAATCCTAAAGGAATAGTAATTGTTACCAATCCTATAGTAGATATTTTAAATAAATATTATTTCAATAAAAAAGAATTTTTTCATAAACTGGCAAGCGAAGAATTTTTTAAAACAAGAAAAATTGAAAAAAAAAAATATTATGTTGCAACTTGGCATAGAAGAGAAAATGTTCACATAGAGACATCTGTAAGATCCATTTTAGAATTATTATCTAAATCACCTTTAAGAGTTTATATGCCAACATCTTATAGAACTCAGAAAGTATTAAAAGAGATGAACTTAAAAATTCCAAATAATGTTATAATGGTAGATCCAGTTGGTTATAATGAATTTCTAGTTCTAATGACTAATTCAGCAGGCGTTATAACAGACTCGGGAACTGTCGTTGAGGAAACTTCTGTTCTTGGCATACCTTCGTTACAAATGAGAAAAGCAACAGAAAGACCTCAAACATATGACTCAAAAAGTAGTGTAAAATTTGATCCTACTAACCCCAAAGATTATCCAGCAGACACTATATTTAAGAAATTATCTTTTTTATCTTCGACAAAATGGGAGCATAATTTAGGTGATGGAAAAGCATCTGAAAGAATTTACTTAGATGTTGTTGATAGATTGATTAATAATAAGGTTTCAAATCATAAACGAGAAGATTATCACTTAGACACGGACAGATCATATCGCGAAGACGAAATTTCAGGTTGGGAAAAATAAAAAACTAACTATTGTTTACATTTTATTTAAACTTTGATAACTCTAACTGCTGATTAATTATGCTTAACAAAATTGAAATATCCGAATTTATAATTCAACAATTGAACAATATATGTAAAGATAATCCTCAAGAATTTACAAATGATACACAATTAGTTGGTGAACAAAGATCAATAAAATCTGTTGAGTTAGTAGAATTATTACTGTCCTTAGAAGAATATGTTGAAGATAATACAAAAGTAAAATTTGACTGGTCAGGAGACTCTGCAATGTCAGAAAGAAGGAGCATTCTTAAGAATATAGATACTCTATCTGAACATATTGTTGAATTACAAAAGAAATAATGAAAAAAATTATTGTAACCGGGTGCTCTCAAGGCATTGGGTTATACTTATCAAATGAACTCTCAAAATTAAATTTTGAAGTTTATGGAGTTTCAAGAAAAAAACCTAATTCAGATTATAATTTTAATTTTATTGAATGTGATATTTCAAATTCTGAAGTTGTAAAAGACGTTTTTTTAAAATTTAGAAAAGATAGAAAAGTTTATGCATTACTAAATGTAGCCGGAATAGCGAGTATGAATTTACTTATATCTACTCCCGATAATACAATTAAAAAAATAATTGAGACAAATCTTTTAGGGACAATATATTGTACAAAAGCAATCATACCACCTTTGATAAAGTCAAAAGTCGGAAGAATTATTAATTTTACCTCTATAGCTGTAAGAATTGGCGCCAAGGGGGAGTCAACTTATATCGCATCAAAGGGTGGTGTTGAGTCTTTTTCTAGATCAATTGCTAGAGAACTTGCACCCGCAAATATTACTGTTAATACTATTTCTCCAGCATACATAGAGACACAATTATCTTCTGGATTATCTTCAACAATAAAAAAAACTGTCATAGAGAGACAGATTATTGAGAGCGAATGTTCTTTGTCAGATGTTTTAGATTGTGTTAAATTTTTACTATCAGATGAAAGTAAAAAAATAACTGGTGAGATATTTAATATAGGTGGGGCCTGATTGTATACCTTTAAATTAGATAATGGATTTTCTATAGATTTAGAAAAAAATGATAAAGTATTTACTCCAACAGGCACTTCAAAGGTTCTTGTAGAAGCAATAATTGAAAATGTAAAAGATAAAAAAAAGACTCTTGATCTTGGTTGTGGATGTGGAGCTATTGGACTTTCATTATTCAAAAACAAAATTATTGAGGAACCAATCTATGCATCAGATTTAAGCGAAGAAGCAATAAAAGATTTTGGCAAAAATGCAGAGATGCATAAATGTAAGTTTGAAGTAAAACAAAGTCATTTATTTAACGCATGGGATGAAAACCAATTTGAAATGATTGTATGTGATGTTTCAGCAATTTCTGAAGAGGTGGCTAAATTTTCAAACTGGTTTAATGTAACTAGTTGTAAGACAGGTGCAGATGGTTCAGAATTAATGAAAGAGGTATTTGATCAAGTTGAAAAATATATAAAAAAACCAGGCTATTTTTATTTTCCAATAATTTCATTATCAAATGTTGACTTAATAAAAGAATATTGTTTTTCAAAATTTAGTAAAATAAAAAAAATCAAAAGGTTTAACTGGCCATTACCTGAAGAGATGATGAAACATCTAGAAACTCTCAAAGAATTAAAAGAAAAAAAATATGTGGATTTTAAAGAGGTGTTAGGGATGGTTATTTGCTACACAGATGTATACGAAGTTTCTTTTGGTTAGTTAAGTTTAGAAATTGGACAAATTATTTAACATATTATCAAATAAATATAAGGATCAAAAAAAAGATTTTATTATCCATAGGAATTATAAAATTAGTTTTCAAAACTTATTTGATGAAAATTTTACAATATTAAGTAAGATTAATCAGGGAGATGTTGTTGCCATTATCGGAGATTTTAGCTCATCAGTAATAAATATTTTAATAAGACTTATTGATCTTAAGGCAATAATCATTCCCCTAACAAAAGAAAATAGATCTAACCATAAATATTTTTTTGAACAAGCATGTGTTGATTACGTTATTGAAAATAACGAAATATTTAAATTGGAGGGATCAAAAAAAAATATTTTATTAGAGAAATTCAGACTAACTAAATCTCCTGGAATAATTTTTTTTTCATCAGGAACTACTGGTCGCCCCAAGGCAATACTACATGACTTAAGCATTTTTTTGAAAAGGTATTCTTTGCCAAGACCAGCATATAGAACTCTCAACTTTCTATTGTTTGATCATATAGGTGGATTAAATACTTTGTTTCATACTTTATTTAATGAGGGTCAGGTGATAATTCCATATGCCAGAACTGTTTCTGATATTATTAATGACATTGAAAATTACAAAGTCGAACTTCTACCAACCACGCCAACTTTTCTTAGGATGTTGATAATGGATGAACAAATTAATGTTGATAGGCTTAAAAGTCTTAAAATAATTACATATGGTTCTGAAATGATGGATGAAAATACATTATTAAGACTAAATAAGCTTCTTCCAAATGTAAAATTCAAACAAACTTATGGAATGTCAGAAATATCAATCTTAAGAGTTAAATCAGAAAGTAATAGAAGTTTATGGATTAAAATTGATAACGATGAGCTCAAGACGAAAATAATAAAAAAAACTCTATATATAAAACCCAAATTAAAGATGTTTGGTTATTTAAATCATAAATCACCATTCGATAAAAACGGTTGGTACAATACAAATGACCTAGTTGAAAAAAAGAATGGATATATAAAAATTGTTGGCAGAAGTAAGAATATAATTTCAATAGGTGGACTAAAAATATTACCATCAGAGATTGAGAGAGTAGCTCTTAGGCTACCAGATGTTAAAAATGCAAAAGCTAAAGGGGTAAATAATCCAATAACAGGGCAGCATGTAGAAATTGAGTGTGAGCCAAAAAAAGAGATAAAACCTGAGATTTTTAGACAAAAACTTAGAAGTCATTTTGATTTAAACTTGGACTCAGCTATTAAACCTATAAAGATAGTTGTCAAAAAAATTAAAATATCTCACAGGTTTAAAAAACAATAGAATAATTTTAAAATTGTTAGTAAATAAATAATATCAAAATCTTTATTATAATTATTTTAAAATAATCAAAAATAATTTAAAAATTGATTTTATCCCGATGCATAAACCTTTTTGCCGGGTTACCCATCACAACAGTCCAAGGTGAAACAGATTTGATTACAAGTGAATTTGCCGCAACAACTGCTCCTTCACCTAATTCAACACCAGGTAAAATCACTACATTTGCTCCAACAAAACTATCTTTCTTTAAGTGAACCGGGGCGGTATAAAATGCTTTATCTTCCTCTGGTATCATAGGTCCGCTCATTCTTTTCCCTGAAACTACAACTTGGGAGTTTGAATAAATTTTTGATGAAGCTCCTATTGCAACATAATCATCAATAATAACAGGTTCTCTTGAACCAATATTTACAAATGATGCAATGTGAATTCTTTTACCAATACGAACTTCTCCCATCATAGCGTTAATAACACAGTAAGAGTCTATCCATGTATAATCATCAATACTAATGTTTGCTGGTCCACTCAATATAACTCCAACATCAATTAACACATTTTTACCAATTTTTTTACATACTAATTTGTAATAAAAATATCTTAATTTAAAACCAATAGCACCAGGTATATTTCTTATTAATCCTTCAAATAAAGATAAAATTGATTTACTAAACAGAACTGAGAATTCCCAAAATGAAAATCGTTTTCCTTTAACAAATTTCTGAAAGGCATTATATTCCAAATTGTATGGTTTTTTTCTATTTTCCATTTAAATTAATTTACATTTTTTTTATTAACCTTAAATTTTTTGTATTTTTATAAATATAAATTAATAAAATTTTTTTATATTTAATTAACACTCTTTGCAAAATCTTTAAAATAGTTATTAATTTTTACAAAAGAAAAATCATTTTCATTACTTAATTTCAAAATATTTTCTAGATTATTTATTTTTTTACTTAGATCATCATCATCTAATCTTGCTAAAGAATTAGTATATCTATTATCTAAATCTTTTTTGATTAAGATATCCGCAGGATGAATAACATAATTCAAAAAATTATTTTTATTCATGTATTTTATTATTTGTTTTTTTAGAAAATCAAATCCAAACACAAAACCTATAGTATGCCATATAGGCACATTAAATCTGCTTACTGAAGGCATGGGAATTTCTAATACTTTTTTATTTGATTTTTTATTAAAATTTTTGTGAACAAAATATGGATTTGATTTATGTTTTAACATCAGAAAATAGTCATTTCTTTTTAGAAGTTTTATTGATTTTGCTAAATTAAAGTTTAGCATATGATTTAAGAATATTTTCCCCATCATAGGATATAGCCACAATGAATTAAAGTTACTTGTGTCGTAATTATAGTCAAGTTCTGTAAGAACATTGATTACATTTTTTGAAAAAGTCCATGTTGGACTACAAAATCCTTTAGGAGACCTGTTTAATTTTTTATAAATAATATCATGGGATCTATATATTTCGGAGCGAATAAACTCATAATCTTTTGATCCAAGATCAAAAAAATGACTATATGAATGGTTCGCAATTTCAACATCATTTTCATCAATAAATTTTTTTAAAAAATTAACATTTTTTTTATTTTCTAAATCTTTTCCAATAATAAAAACTGTTATAGATGCATTATATTTCTTTAATATTTTAGAAATTCTACTTAATCCATTAGAAAATGATTCATCATTCTTATAATTTTTTGGCCAACTATAAGCTTCCCCCAGAGAATCTAAGTGAAGATTAAGGCAAATTTTTTTTTTTGATAACATTATAGATATTATAGATGTGGAGGTATGATTTACAAGAGCGATATGTTCAAAACATATATATAATTTTTTTGAATTAATTTTACTGCATATTATTTGAGTATCATATATTAATAAAATCTTAATTTAATCATAAGAAAAATAATAAAATTATGTTGAGTGAATATAAAAATTTATTTTTTATTTATTCAATTGGTATCAGCTTTATTTTTTTAGCAAGTTTAATTATATATATTATTTTAAATAAAAATTCCTCAATTCTAAATAAAAAAAATACAATATTGATTTTTTCTTTATCGTTAATTTTTTATATTTTATCTATTACTTTTTTAACTTTTTATAAAATAAATGCACTTCATCATTATGTTGATTTTGCAACTCATTTAGAAATTCTTTGGAGAAACTCACAAGGTTATGGTTTAACTACCCTGATGTCAGAAGAATACCATGGTGGCAGTCACTGGTTTGCTGCTCATTTTACTCCGATTGTGTTTCTTACTTATGCACCTTTTTTTAAAATTTTTCCATTTCCTTATACACTCCATGTTGTTGAAACGATATTTTTATCTAGTACTTTAATACCTTTATGGCTGATATCGAAAAAATATTTTAATGAAAATTTATCAAGAGTATTTATCTCCTCATTTTTATTTTTCCCAACTATTTTTTATATAAATCTTTATGGAATAGCCTATTTGGAACTTTGTATACCATTCTTGTTATTACTTTTTTATTTTTTTGAAGAAAAAAAAAATATTATGTTCTTTTTATTTTTAATTTTATGCTTAATGATTAGAGAAGAGGTTGCTTTAGTTACAAGTTTTTTTGGTATTTATATAATATTAAAAAAAAGATATTTATTAGGTATTGCTACTCTAATAACTAGCATTATATATTTTTATATTGTAATTTTTATAATAATGCCTTTATTTAGAGATGGTAATGAAACTCTTTTAGCATCCGTATTATATCAGCATTTAGGAAATACATATTCAGAAATATTAATTAATATTTTAATTAATCCTTTAGATACTTTAGATAAAATTTTAAATGCCCCAAGAATTGGTAGTTTTGTCATGTTTATGATTCCTTTAATGTTTACTCCTTTATTTGAAATTACTGTATTTTTAATTTCAATTCCTAATTTGGTGATGACTTTTTTGAGTTCCTCTATTACTCATAGTAACTTTATTTTATATTATTTATCACCCTCTATTCCTATTTTTTTCTACGCTGGGATATTAGGGATTTATAGAATCAGTAAATGGAAACTAATAAACAAAAGTGCTTTGGTAGGTTCAGTTTTGGCAGCCAGTATAACCTCCACAATTTTCTTTGGTGCAACGCCAATTTCAATAGCTTTCTGGAACCAAAAATATACAGTTGGGAACTTTTACACTACAAATTTTCATTTTACTGCATATTTTGAGGAGGAAAGAGATGAAGTTGCAAAAAAAATTGCAAACATGGTGCCAGATAATGCAGTAGTTTCTGCTGAACAACATTTACTACCTTTACTATTTAAGAAAAAAAAAATGGTAATATTTCCATCACCTGACAAGAATATAAAATATGTTTTAATTGATAGATATAGCCCAAAAAAAACTGGTGGAACCACTGAAAACGTCTTAAGAACAAATCCAGAGTTTGAATACCAAAAATATATTAACAGTAATGAATGGGTTATACTTGAAGAAGAGTTAGGAATTACACTTTTAAAAAAAAGAAATAGATAGGTAAAATTTAAAATGAAAATAAAATTTAATTTATATTCATTACAAGAAATCCGATCAATTAAACAAAAAATTTAAAAATTTAAAATATGTATAATTTGTGTATTCTAACTTCTCATTTTTATCCAATCAAATCATCCTGCAGTAGTTTATTTAAAGATTTGATTAAGTCCCTTTTAAAAAATGATAATATTAAAATTACAGTAATCACTATTTCAGGTACAAAAAAAAAAATAAAAACTATTAATACTAGAAAAATAACTTATGTTGGTATTAAAAATTTACATCTTCAATCTTCAAAAAAGTATTCTAGAGCAATTGGAGATATATTAGCCATTTTAAAATTGAGAAATTTTTATAAAAAAAATAACTTTCCAAAATTTGATCAAGTTCTAGTTTATTCCCCCTCAATATTTTGGGGAATAATTTTGTTTGCATTAAAGAAAAAATTTGTTTCAATTAAATTGGGCGATTTATATCCAAAGTGGTTAATTGATCATAAAATTATAAATAAATTTAGCATAAATTTTTTAGTTCTTAAATTTTTTGAAATATTTCTTTATTTACAAGCAAATAAAATTTACGTCCAAACAGAAAAAGATGTAAGTTATATTTCAAAATATGAAAAATTGTTAAACTTTAAAACTAGTGTTTTGTATAATTGGATAAGAACTGAAAATATAGTTTCCAACAAATATATAAAAAAAAATCCAAAAATAATAAGATTTATTTTTGTTGGAGTCATAGGTGTAGCCCAGGATTATAAACTATTATATAAAATGATTAAATTTTGTAATGATAAAAATTATAAATCTGTATTTTATTTCATCGGATCAGGTACAAAAAAAAAAAAATTAATTGAGTTAACATCAAATTTCAAAAATGTATTTTTTTATCCTGAAATGCATATCAGTAAATTAGATGAAACAATAAAAAAGGTCGATGTATGTATTAGTACTTTAATTAAAGATTTTAAGTCTGATAATTTTCCAGGCAAAATTCTAAGATATATGGTTAATAATAAACCTATTATATCACATTCCCCAAATAATAATTTTTTAGAAAAATTAATAAAAAATAACTCTCTTGGTGTCTTTTCATCAAATGAAAAAGAATTATTTTCAAATATTGAATATATTTTTTCGGATTTTGACTCCTTCAAAAAAAAAGGCTCTGATGGGTTAAATATTGCAAAAAAATTTTTTTCAACCGAATATGCAAAAGAAATTATTTTAAAAAAATAAATAATAAATAATATTTGATTATTTCAATTAATTATTAATTTATAAGACAAAAAAAATTAATATATAGTAAAATGAAAATATGTGTCACAGGTTCAACAGGTTTTATTGGCAATAAATTATGTATAGAATTGCTAAAGCATGGGCATGTTTTAAATTTACCGGTAAGAAAATTCCAAGCGTCCCCAAGCCAAAAGTATAAAAATCTAATAAGATACAATATTGAAAATATTAACTCCAAAACTGATTGGTCAAAAACTTTAGAGAATACTAAATGTGTTATTCATTGTGCAGCAAGATCTCATATATTTAATGATAAAAAAAAAGATTCTTTAAAAATTTATAGAGAAATAAATGTAGAAGGAACAAGAAACTTAGCAAATCAAGCTGTCAAGGCTGGAGTTAAAAGATTTATTTTTTTAAGTTCAATAAAAGTTAATGGAGAAGAAACAAAAAAAAACCTTTTTTTTAAACATGATGATTGCCCTAAACCTGAGGATCCATATGGAATATCAAAATATGAAGCCGAGAACTGTTTAATTGAGATTTCGAAAAAAGGTGGTTTAGAATTAGTGATTATTAGACCACCATTAGTTTATGGTGAAGGGGTAAAAGGTAATTTTTTAACATTAATTAATTTAGTATCAAAAAATATACCATTACCTTTGGCCAGTGTAAAAAATCTTCGTTCATTTATCGGACTAGATAACTTAATTGATGTAATGATCAAGTGTATTGATAAGCCTGAGGCTCTAGGTAAAACTTTTGTTATTTCAGATGGCCAAGATATTTCTACACCTGATTTAATAAAAAAATTAGCTAATCATATGGGTAAGAAACATTTTTTGATACCTTTTCCAATTTTTTTATTAAAATTTTTTGGTACTATTTGTGGAAAAAGTAACAGAATTGATCGTCTTACCAATTCATTGCAGATAGATAATACTTACGCAGAAAAAGTTTTAGATTGGAAACCTCGTGTTAATCTTGAAGAAGGTTTAAATAAAACAATTAAATGGTTTTTAAAAAATACATGATTAGATTTTTTGATATAATGATCTCTTTTTTAAGTATATTTATTTTATTGCCAGTTTTTTTTTTAATATTCATTTTGTGCTTATTGGACACAGGATCACCTTTATTTTTTCAAATTAGAATTGGTGAAAAATTAAAAAAATTTCAGCTTATTAAATTTAGAACAATGAAATTAAATACTGCTAGTATAGGCACTCATTTAGTAGACAAATCTGCAGTGACATTTTTAGGTAAATTTTTAAGAAAATTTAAATTAGATGAACTTCCTCAGTTGTGGAATGTTTTAAATGGAGATATGAGTATTGTTGGTCCAAGACCTTGTCTGCTTAATCAAAAAAAACTTATAAAAGAAAGAAAGAAAAATGGAGTATTTAAAGTAAAGCCTGGTATAACTGGACTTGCACAAATAAACGGAATAACAATGTCATCACCAAAATTACTTGCTTACACAGATTCAAAAATGATAAAAAAAATGAATATGTTTAATTATTATTATTATATTGCTAAAACTTTCTTATTAATTTTAAGAAAAAATAAAATGATGTAAATTCAGCTATCTTTTTTAATAAGCTGGTAATATTACTAATTTCGATGCAAAAAAAATTAAACAATTTATTTGGTTTTTTACTATCTTTTCCTAGATATGCGAAAATATTAATTGCATTAATTAATGATATTACTCTTTGTGTTATATCTCTTTGGATAGCTTTTTATTTAAGATTAGATGCTTTTGTACCTTTAAGAGATAATATTTTATGGACAGCATTAATTTCAACTGTAGCTGCTATTAGTATTTTTTGGCTAACAGGTTTCTATAAAACTGTTTTTCGTTATTCAGGAAAATCAACATTAGCATCGGTAGGTTTTAGTATTTTAATTTATTCATTAATATTTATTTCAATCGTAACAATCTATGGAATTAAAGACATACCAAGATCAATTGGAATTTTACAACCCTTGGTACTTTTTTTTGCTATTTGTGGTTCTAGATTAGGAGCCATGTATATTTTAGGAAATATAGATAAAAATAATTCAAATCCCTTAACTATTCCAAAAGCTTTGATATATGGAGCTGGAAGCGCAGGAAGACAACTTGTATCTGCACTTGAGAACAGTAATGAAATGAAGGTAGTTGGTTTTATAGACGATGATGAATTTTTGCATGGTCAGGTTTTACAAGGTCTTAAGATTTACAAACCAGGTAGTATATCAAATATTATTTTATCTAAAAAAGTAACCCATGTTCTATTAGCAATCCCCTCAGTCAATAGAAGTAAAAGAATGAAAATAATCAAAAATATTAGCAAGTATAAAGTAAAAGTCAAAACATTACCTAGTGTCTTAGATATGGTAGAAGATAGGGTTACGATTTCTGATATTAGAGAGTTAGAAGTAGAAGATATTCTTGGGAGAGATCAGATTTTGCCAAATAACCAATTATTAAATAAAAATGTAAATTCAAAAGTAGTTTTAGTAACTGGTGCAGGAGGATCTATTGGCTCAGAGCTTTGCAGACAAATCATTAAACTTAATCCTTACAAACTAATTATTTTGGATATTAGCGAATATTCTCTTTACAAAATTCATATGGAGCTTGAAGATATTAAAGTAAAAATGAGTACCGAAAATCATATTGATATTATTCCATTAATAACATCTGTTCAAAATGAAAGTTGGATGCAAAAAATTATTAGTACTTTTCAGCCCGATACCATTTACCATGCGGCAGCATACAAACATGTACCCCTCGTAGAAGAAAATGTGTGTGAGGGATTAAAAAATAATGTATTTGGTTCTTTAAACTTAGCAAAACTAGCTATATCAGAAAAAGTTTCTAGTTTTGTTTTAGTTTCTAGCGATAAAGCTGTACGACCTACAAATGTCATGGGAGCAAGCAAAAGACTTGCAGAACTTTGCTTACAAGCTTTATTTAACAACTCAACAAATTCATTTACTAAATTATGCATGGTTCGCTTTGGAAATGTATTAAATTCCTCAGGGTCAGTAATTCCAAAATTTAAAAAACAAATAAGAGAAGGAGGACCAGTTACATTAACACACCCAGATGTAACAAGATATTTCATGACTATCCCAGAAGCAGTTCAGCTAGTTATACAAGCAGGAGCTTTAGCTGAGGGGTCAGATGTTTTTGTTTTAGATATGGGGAAACCAGTGAAAATAAAAAATTTAATTGAAAGAATTATTAATTTATCAGGTTTATCAATACAAAATGAAAATAACCCTGATGGAGATATTAGTATCAAAGTTATTGGTTTACGGCCTGCTGAAAAACTTTATGAGGAGTTACTATTGGGTGACGATCCTCAACCAACATTACATCCGAAAATTAAAAAAGCTCAAGACCCTTATATACCACTAGATAAACTTCAACCTAAATTAGATAACCTAAAGGATTTACTAAATAATGGAAATGTAAATGAAGCTATTAATTTGATTAAAGAAATTGTAATCGGCTATAAGTGGGATGGAAAAATAGTTGATCAACTTTATATGGAGCAAAAAAAAACCCACAATAAAAAATCTCATTTAACTACAAAGAATAGAAAGATTGATCAAAAAGTTATTAAAATTAGAAATTAAGATTAAATTTATAAATTAAAAAAATTTCTATTTTTATTAAAATTATTTATTTAAAATAAAATTTTTCTTTCAAAAAAAAATTTCTTTGATAGATGTAAATAGTGCCGTTATTAATTTCATCAATTATACCACTTTTAATTTTAGGACCTTTTTTTCCTGATTTAGTTGTTAGTATTTCATCGATCGTTTTTTTATATTATATTTTTAAAAATAAAGAATTTGAATATTTTAAAAAAAAACCTGTTATAATTTTCTTTTTATTTTGTTTGTATTGTATCCTATGTACTCTGCTGTCAGATGATATACTTTTAAGTGCGGAAAGTAGTTTATTTTACTTTAGAATTGGAGTATTTAGTTGTTTAATTTGGTATTTATTAGATAAATATGACTCATTCCCAAAATATTTTTATTACTCTTTAATTATATGCTTCAGCATTTTGATTATTGATGGTTTTTATCAATTTCAATTTAAAGAAAATTTATTAGGCATGACAAATAAAGGCTCTAGAGTTTCTTCCTTTTTTGGTGATGAATTAGTTTTAGGTTCATATCTAAGCAGATTATTTCCATTGCTTTTTGCATTATTTTTAATCAAAAAAAAGAGCAAATTTGAATCTTATTTTATTGGGATATTATTTATTTTAATAGATGTTTTAATTTACATCTCAGGTGAAAGAACAGCATTTATTTTTTTAAATTTATCAACAATATTTATAATAATTTTAATCAAAGAATATCAGAAATTTAGATTAATCACGTTTATTACAGCGTTCATAATAATTCTAACTCTAACTTTTACAAATACTGAACACAAAGAAAGAATGGTCACTGATACAATTGAAAGCATGGGCATTTCCTCAACTTCAGAAAAAAAATTTTTTTTCACACCTGGTCATGATAATTTGATTAGAGTTGCTTTTAATATGTTTCTGGATAAGCCAATCATTGGCCATGGTCCAAAAATGTTTAGAATAAAATGTTCTGATGAAAAATACGTAGTAGGAAAAAATCCATGTAATACTCACCCCCATAACTTTTATGTTCAGCTATTGGCTGAGACTGGGATTATAGGATTTTTATTTTTGTTCAGTGCATTATTTTATGTAGTCTTTGCCAGTATTAGCCAATTAAAATCAATCTTAACTAAAAAAAAAAGATATTTAAGCGATTATCAAGTTTGTCTTCTTTCTGGAATTCTCATAACAGTTTGGCCATTATCTCCAAATGGTAATTTTTTTAACAATTGGCTTGCAATAGTTTATACTCTTCCTGTTGGATTTTATTTACACTCTTTTTTTGGTAAGAATAAAGCTAAGATTAAAATTTTATAAAATTAATTAAATTTAAAAGATTTTTTCATTATAGAGATAGTAAAAATCTACTTTACATTTATACTTTAATTAGTTATTAAGCTCTGCCTGGTAATTATTGCGAAAGGGTTATACCCGATCCCATTCCGAACTCGGAAGTCAAGCCTTTCTGCGCCGATGGTACTTTGTCTTAAGACATGGAAGAGTAGGTCATTGCCAGGCTAATCCCAGATGAAAGATTATATTTTAATTACAGGTGGTGCTGGATTTGTTGGATCTAATTTAATTGAACTTCTATTAAAAAAAACAAATAAAAAAATTTTAAGTTTGGACAACTATTCCACTGGAAATGTTAGCAACCATATAAAGTCCAAAAAAATAAAATACATTAGAGGCAACACTAGACACATTCATAAATTATTAAACATATATAAGAACAAAATTGATTCTATTTTTCATTTTGGAGAATTTGCTAGGATATATCAAAGTTTTAATAAATTTGATGAATGTATAGACTCCAACTCATATGGCAGTAGAGAGGTTTTTAAATTTTGTTTGGAGAATAAAATAAAATTAATTTATTCAGCCACATCAGCTAGTCTTGGTAATAATGAAAAAGATAAAAATTTATCACCTTATGCTTTTACTAAGTCAAAAAATTTAGAATTATTAGTAAATCTAAAAAAATGGTTTGGATTAAAATATGAAATAATTTTTTTTTATAATGTTTATGGAAAAAAACAGATTGAAACAGGAGATATGGCTACGGTAATTGGAATATTTGAGCATCAATATAGAAACAGTTTGCCCATAACAGTTGTAAGACCTGGTAGTCAAAGTCGGAGATTTACACATATTTCTGATACTGTGAATATCTGTTATGAGGCATGGAAAAAAAACAAATGTAAATTTTACAGTATTTCACATAAAGATAGCTACACTATTCTTGATGTGGCAAAGATGTTCAATCGAAAAATCAAGTATTTAAAAGCAAGAAAAGGTGAGAGGTACGCATCTGCTCTGACTAAAATCTCATATAACAACAGGATAATAAAAAGATTTGGAAAAAAAAGTTTGAAAGATTACATCGCTTCGTTTATTAAGAAACAAAAATTTAAACATATGAAAATTGCAAGCTCACTTAAATCTTTGAAAAAAAGAGATCTTAATTCAAAACTTGTTAGGAGAAGAGGTCGAGTTTATATTATTAATAAAAAAAATCCTAAATTTAAAGCAAGACAAAAATAATTTTATGGATAACGAAGACCATAAAAATACGTGGAATAGTTTTACCAAATTTGTTCTTTGGGGAACGATTGCCGTAATTAGTATTTTGGTTTTAATGGCAATCTTTCTTTTATAAATGAAAATCGGTTCAATCAAAGAAAACTTAATTTTAGAACAGCGTATTGCTGTAACTCCAGAAATAATTAAAAAATATAAGTCATTAGATCTAAATATTATTCTACCTAAAGGATATGGAGAACATTTGGGTATTTCTGATAAGGAATTTATTAATGAAGGAGCAGAAATATTGGATAATGATGCTAAAGTACTATCAGAAGCTAATTTAATTTTACAAATGAATTTGATTGATGAAAAGAATTTTGAGAAATTAAAAAATGAGCAAATAATAATTGGTGTTTTAAACCCATACTCGAATAATGAAAAAATTAAAAATCTTTTAGTGAAAAAAATAAATTGTTTTTCACTCGAGCTTTTACCAAGAATTACAAGAGCACAATCGATGGATATACTTTCATCTCAAGCAAATTTAGCAGGTTATAAAGCAGTAGTAGATTCGTTTGCGTATTATCAAAAAGCTATACCTATGATGATGACTGCTGCAGGAACAATTCCTGCGGCTAAAGTCTTAGTAGTAGGTGCTGGTGTCGCGGGTTTACAAGCTATTGCAACAGCAAAAAGGATGGGAGCCATAGTTTATGCAACAGATGTGAGATTAGCATCAAAAGAGCAAGTTGAAAGCTTAGGGGGCAAATTTCTTATTGTTGAAGGCGCAGAAAATTTGGAGACAGAGGGTGGATATGCTAAAGAAGCATCAGACGAATTTAAACAAAAACAAGAAAATTTATTAAAAGAAACACTAAAAAAAATTGACATCGTTATTTGCACTGCTTTGATCCCAGGAAAAAAAGCTCCTTTAATTATTAAAAAAGATATGATTGAAGTTATGCAAAGTGGATCTGTAATTTATGATCTTGCAGCATCTCAGGGAGGAAATTCCGAACTCACAAAAGCAAATGAAATTATAAACCATAATGGAGTAAAAATAATGGGAGATAGCAATATATTAAATAAACTTCCAAATTCAGCTTCAAATTTATACGCAAAAAATATGTTCAATTTTGTAAGTAATTTATATGATAAAGAAAACAAAAAGATTAATATAAATTTAGAAGATGAAATTATAGCGAAAACCCAAATAAAATAATTATGGAAATAGATCCTTTTATATTCAGATTTAGTATATTTATATTGTCAATTTTTGTTGGCTATTATGTAGTTTGGAGTGTAACACCATCTCTCCATACTCCTTTAATGTCAGTTACAAATGCAATTTCTTCAGTAATCATTGTAGGTGCAATTATTGCAGCTTTAGCAAGCAACTCTGATAGAATTTTTGAAACTTCAAGTATATTTGGATTTCTTGCAATTATTTTAGCAGCAGTAAATATTTTTGGTGGATTTTTAGTAACTCAAAGAATGCTTCAAATGTACAAGAAAAAGAAAAAATAAAAAAATTTATGTCAGCAAATTTTTCTGCAACCTTTTATTTAATTTCTGGAATTTTATTTATCTTAGCGCTTAGAGGTCTTTCTTCCCCAGAAACTTCAAGACAAGGTAATTATTTTGGAATTGCAGGAATGGCGATTGCAATTATTGTAACTTTCTTGTCAGTAGGAAATTTTGGTTTTGGATTTATTTATGTTTTGATATTTTTAGTAATCGGAGGATCTATAGGTGCATTTATAGCATTTAAAATCCCAATGACTGCGATGCCCGAACTTGTTGCTGGATTTCATAGTTTAGTTGGTTTAGCTGCAGTATTTGTTGCAATTTCTGCATTTCTAAATCCAGAGGCTTTCAATCTTGGCAGTATAGGAAATATAAAACTTGCAAGTTTAATTGAAATGTCTTTAGGAGCTGCTATAGGAGCAATTACATTTTCTGGCTCAATCATAGCTTTCTTAAAATTAAGAGGCATCATGTCGGGCGCACCAATTACTTTTAAAGGACAACATTTTATTAATCTATTTATAGGGCTGACTATTATTTTTTTAATTTATTATTTATGTAAAACTCAATCATCAAATATTTTTTGGACAATTGTAGCTATTTCTTTTCTAGTTGGAGTTTTACTGATTATTCCAATTGGAGGAGCAGATATGCCAGTAGTAATTTCTATGCTAAATTCGTACTCTGGATGGGCTGCAGCTGGGATTGGATTTACATTAGAAAATACAGCTTTAATTATTACAGGAGCTTTAGTTGGATCCTCTGGAGCTATTCTTTCATATATAATGTGCAAAGGAATGAATAGATCATTTTTCAATGTAATTCTTGGAGGATGGGGAGCAACAGATCAAGCTTCTTCTACTCAAAGCAAGGAACAAAAACCAACTAAAAGTGGAAATGCAGATGATGCAGCTTTTTTAATGAAAAATGCATCTTCTGTAATTATTGTGCCTGGTTATGGTATGGCTGTAGCACAAGCGCAACATGCATTAAGAGAAATGGTTGATGCATTAAAAAAAAATGGTGTCAAAGTTTCTTACGCAATTCATCCAGTAGCTGGAAGAATGCCTGGACATATGAATGTGTTATTGGCAGAGGCGAATGTTCCTTATGACGAAGTATTTGAACTAGAAGAGATAAATAATGATTTTGCAAACTGTGATGTTGCTTATGTAATTGGAGCAAACGATGTTACAAATCCTGTTGCTAAATCTGATCCACAAAGCCCAATATATGGTATGCCAGTTTTAGATGTTGAAAAAAGTAAATCAGTTTTATTTGTAAAGAGAAGTCTATCCCCAGGTTATGCTGGTATCGATAATGATCTTTTCTATAGAGATAATACTTTGATGCTTTTTGCAGACGCAAAAAAAATGACAGAAGAAATAGTTAAGAGTTTGTAAATTGACTAAAATTTTTTGTGATATTGCAGATATTAATCAAATTAAAAAATTTAATAAAAAAAAAATAGTTAAAGGTTTTACAACTAATCCAAGCTTAATGAGGAAAGCTGGAGCAAAAGACTATATTAAATATTCCA